>Ga0209050_1000191_pt1 | contig 138334 bp, 91 predicted proteins | sample Araplavi_mTSA_r2_FD_184276 | JGI IMG/M metagenome (GOLD analysis project Ga0209050, IMG submission 184276) | Arabidopsis root microbial communities from North Carolina, USA - plate scrape MF_Cvi_mTSA_r2 (SPAdes) (version 2) | ecosystem: Host-associated > Plants > Roots > Endosphere | place... | reverse complement strand
ATAGAGCATGTAATAGGTGCCCTTGCGCTTCATGATCCACGGCGCCTCGAAGAAGCCGGTGAGACCGGTGATGGTCTGTTCCGGCCCCTTGGGCGTGATCATGTCGCGCGCCAGTTCCATGCCGCGCATCTGGCCGAAGGTGCCCCAGTAGAGATAGACCTTGCCGTCGTCATCGATCAGGATCGTCGGATCGATGTTCTGGATATCGTTGGCGACGGGCACTTTCTGCGAGACGATCGGCCCCGAAGGATGCGCGTCGCGCCAGGGCCCGAGCGGGCTGTCCGCCACAGCCACGCCGATGGCGAAACGGTCCTTCGCGTCACTGTCCTTCTCCATGACCGGGGCATAGAGGTAGAAGCGCTTGTCGGGGCCCTGGATGATCTGCCCGGCATAGGCTCTTGCCGGTTCGGCCCAGGCGAAAACGTTCTCGGGCTTGAGGAATGCGGGGTAGTGCGTCCACTTCGCGCCGTTCGGGCCGGGCGTTGGATCGTCCGTCCGCAGCAATTGCCAGTCCGGCATGATGAAGTCGTTGACGTCGGGCGCGGCCATGTCGTGGCCGGTCAGGATCCAGAACTGGCCGTCGGCAACGAAAGGCGCGGGGTCGGCCGAGTAATAGTCGCCGTCCGCGAGGATCGGGTTGCCCGGCACGGTGATCTCCCGTCCGGCCGGGGCAGCGGACTGCTGCGCCGAGGCGGCCGATGCGAATGCACCGGCCGCCAGGATCACTGCGAGCTTATTCCTCATCGGGGTACGGCCCCTTGCCGCCATCCTTGATGAGCTGGTCGACGCGCTGGTCGATCAGCGGCAGCGGCACGCCGCCGAGTTCCAGTACCGCATCGTGGAAGGCGCGGATGTTGAACTTGGGGCCGAGCGCGGTTTCAGCTTTCTTGCGGGCATCCACGAAGGCCAGCTGGCCCATATAGTAGGACAGCGCCTGACCCGGCCAGGAGATATAGCGATCGACTTCGGTCTCGATCTCGTGGTCGGAAAGCGCTGTGTTGTCGCGGAAGTACTGCTGCGCCTGCTCGCGGCTCCAGCCCATGGCGTGGATGCCGGTATCAACGACGAGGCGCGAGGCGCGCCAGGCCTGATAGCTCAGCATGCCGAAGCGGTCGTAAGGCGTCTCGTACATGCCCATGTCCTCGCCCAGCGCCTCGCAATAGAGCGCCCAGCCTTCGCCATAGGCGGAGAGATAGGTGTCGCGGCGGAAGGCGGGGAGGTCCTTGTTCTCCATCGCCAACGGCATCTGCATGGCATGGCCCGGCGCCGACTCATGCAGTGTCAGCGCCACTTGCGAATAGAACGGACGGCTCGGCAGGTCGTAAGTGTTGACGAGGTAGATCCCCGGACCACCGCGACCGCCGGTGTAGAACGGCGCAATGTCGTCCGGCACCGGCTTGATGGCGAAGCGGCTGCGCGGCATGTGGCCGAAGAATTGGTCGGCCTTGCCGTCGAACTGCTTGGCGATCCAGGCCGCCCGGTAGAGCAGCTCGTTCGGGGTCTTGGGATAGAACTGCGGATCGGTGCGCAGGAAGTGCAGGAAGGCCTTGAGGTCGCCCTTGAACTCGACCTTACTCATCACTTCGGCCATCTGCGAACGGATGCGCGCCATTTCGCTGAGGCCGATCTGGTGGATTTCCTCGGGCGTCTTGTCGAGGGTGACGAACTCGGCGATCTTCGACTGGTAATAGGCCTTGCCGTCCGGAAGGTCATATGCCGCCAGCGTCTTGCGCGCGCCCTTCTCATACTCGTTGCGCATGAAGGAGAGCAGCTTGACGTGGGCGGGTACGACGCCGTCCGAAATCAGCTTGCGGGCCTCGGCGCGCAGCTTTTCCTGCTCAGCGGCGGGGATCGTCGAGGGCAGCTTGTGGAACGGTTCGTAGAACGGCGAAGCCTCGACCGACTTGGCCTGCGTCACCAGTTCGATGCCCTTGTCGCGCCCGGTGAGCGTGATCTGCGGGCCGGTGAAGCCGCGCTTCAGGCCCGCGCGCATGTTCTCGATCTGCTGGTCGTAGTAGCGCGGGATCTCGCGCAGCATTTCGAGGTAGTTGTCTGCCGCGGCCTTGTCCTTGAGCGGATTGCGCGCCCAGTCGGCCAGATCGCCCCAGAAGCTGGTATCGGCGTTGAAGGGCTTTTCGTAGTCCTTGAACCGCTGCGAGGCGAGCAGCGCGTCGACCTGGCCCTTGTAGACCGCGAAATTCACGCGATTGGCGGGCGAGAGCTGCTTCTGGTCGATGGCGGCAAGCTGGCCTTCCACCTTGGTCCAGCAGGCAAGACGGTCTGCCTGCGCCTTGGGGCCGAGATCCGGCAGGACGATCTTGCTGTCCTTGGGCGTATCCTCGCAAGGACCGACCTGCTTCTGGCGCCATTCGTATTCGGCAGTGGCAATAGCTTCGAAAGCCTGATCCGCGGTCTGCTTCTTGGAAACTTGCGCTGCGGGGGCGGCGGCAGCCGAAACCGTAGGCGTGGCGACCAGTGCGGCGCCGGCCAGCATCATGGCGCGGCCAACCGAATTCTTCACGTCATTTCCCCTTTCGAGAACCTCGAGAATGTCCTGATGGAGCTTGGCGGGAATGCGCAGCCCCTCCTTGTCGGATTGCGCCCGCGCGATCAGGCGGCGCGATCCCGGCAGGCGAGCGCCCTGCCCTTCGATCATGTCGAACATGGCTTCCGCGCGGCGCAGATGTTCTTCGACACCCACGCCGAGGAAGCCGGCCGGATCGATGGCGATGATGAATTCGCCGCCGATTGGAGAACCGCCGCGGTCGCCGTCGGCCGCCATCGATTCCGCACTCGTCATGTCACCGATCAGCGGTCCCGCGATCAGTTCGACCATGGCCGCCAGTGCGGAACCCTTGTGCCCGCCGAACGTTCGCATGGCGCCATCGAGCACGGCCTTGGCGTCGCTCGACGGATTGCCGTCCGCGTCATAACCCCAGTCGAGCGGGATTTCCTTGCCCGCGCGGCGATGCAGTTCGATCTCGCCCCGCGCGACCGCGCTGGTCGCGAAGTCGAACACGAACGGCGCGCGATCCGGGCGCGGCCAGCCGAAGGCGATGGGGTTGGTGCCGAACACCGGCTTGGTCCCGCCCGCAGGCGCGACCCACGAATGGCTCGGAGTGAAGGCGAAAGCGACGAGGCCCTGCTCCGCCAGCGCCTCGACCTCGGGCCAGAGCGCGGCGAAGTGCACCACATTGTTCAGCGCCATCGCGGCGATGCCGAACCGCCTCGCTTTCTCGATCAGCAGCGGCATGCCGCGCTCGAAGGGAAGCTGGGCGAAGCCGCCCTTGCCGTCCACGCGCACCAGCGCCTGCGCCGGTTCGCTCACTTCGGGCACCGCATCGGGCACCACCACCCCGCGCTCGACCGAATTGGCCGCAACGAGGAGGCGGTAGAGCCCATGCGACGTGCAGCCGTCCCGCTCGCCCGACACCATGGTGTGGGCGACGGCGGCGGCGTGGTCGGGCGCAAGGCCCCAGGCTTCGAGCACGGTGCGGGCGAGTTCGTCCGCCTCCGCGATCGTCAGGGCAACGTCTTCACTCAAGGACAGGCTCACTTCTTGGCAGTAAACAGGCGCACGCCGAACACCGGACCGGCCGAGCTGCGGTCATGCGGCACGAAGCGCACCTTTACGCTGCTCTTGCCCTTGGTGAGAGCCTCGGGCAGCGGGTAGTCCACATCGAAGAACTTGCCCGCGGCATCGTTGTCGAGCTTCTGGGTGGCGATCTTCACGTCGTCTACGAGAATGTCGAACACGCGCGAACGCTCGCTGCCCCAGTAGCTGGCCTGAAGCAGCAGCGGGCCGGGCTTCACCTTCATCTTGAACTCGAAGTAGCCGCCCGAGCGGGCATCGCGTCCGTTGCGGCCGCGATAGGAGACCGGGTAGGAGATTTCCGAGGTCAGTTCGTGGTCGCGTTCGGGCTGCATTTCGCCGAGGTGCATGACGTCGATCGAGCGGGCGGCGATGTCCTTCTGACGGGCCTGCTCGGCCAGGAACGAGGCCTCCTCGGTCTTCCAGCCGCTCTCGGTGAAGCGCTTGAAGTAGACGGCGCTGCGGCGGTCGTACTGGCTGTAAAACGGCACGAACATGCGGTCGCCGGGCCGGACGATGCCGGTGGTCTGGAAACGCGGACGGTCCGAGACGATCGGCTTGAACGCGGCCAGCGGATTGTCGCCGACCATGGCGGGTTCGACGCCGGTGAACTCCATCTCCGCCGGGCCGAGATCCGCCGCCATGACCAGCGGGCCGCGCACCACGGCGACCACGTCCTGCGAACCCTGCGCGGTTTCGAGGCGCAGTTCGAGCGGCAGGTTCAGCGCGATCACGTCGCCCTTCTTCCAGCGGCGGTTGATCACGGCATAGCCGCCGACCGGGGTCGCAGACACCGGCGCGCCGTTGACGGTCACGGTCGCCTTGCCGTTCGACCAGCCCGGAATGCGCAGCGCGACGGCGAACTTGCCTTGCTTCACCGCATCGAGCGTAATCTTCACGTCGGACTTGAAGGGGTATTCGGTGGCGATGGTAAAGGCAGCGCCCTTCGCCTTCCACTGCCCGGTCGCGGGGATGTAGAGGTTGACGAAGAGGGTGTCATCGCCTTCCCAGAAGATGGAATCGCCGTGCTTCGAATGGCTTTCCATCCCCGAGCCGACGCAGCACCAGAAAGCCTCTTCGCCGGGACCCGAATAGCCACGCGGGGCACCGCTCATCATCGGCGTCATGTAGGTGAAGCCGCCGGTCTCGGGGTTCTGTGCCGACATGACGTGGTTGAGATGCGCGCGCTCGTAATAGTCGAACAGCGCGCCGTCCGGCTGCCACGAGTAGAGCTGACGGGTCAGCTTGAGCATGTTGTAGGTGTTGCAGTGCTCACAGGTCGATTCCGTGAGATGCAGCGCCACGGTGTCAGGCTCGAAGAAGTATTCGCGGTCGGCATTGCCGCCGATCACATAGCTGTGGTGCTGGGTTACGCGCTCCCAGAAGAAGCGGGCAGCGCGGCCCGGTTCGTCCTTGCCGGTCAGCTCGTGGATGCGGCCGAGGCCGATCAGCTTGGGCACCTGCGTGTTCGCATGGAAGTTGGCGAGCTTGTCTTCCTGCGCCACCAGCGGATCGAGCACCTTCTTGTCATAAATGCGCTCCGCCACCTTGAGCCAGCGCAGATCGCCGGTCTGGGCGTAGAGATCGGCATAGCTCTCGTTCAGGCCGCCATACTCGCAGCCCAGCAGTTCCTGCATCTGCTTGTCGTCGAGCGCGGCGAAGACCTTCTCGAAATAGCCGCCGAGGCCGATGACGACCTGAAGCGCCTTGGCATTGCCCCAGGCGGCATTGATGTCGAGCAGGCCCTGGAAATACTTGTGCACGGTGTAGAGCGGCGACCACGAGCCGTTGAGGTCGAACCCGCCCGACTTGATCTCACCGCGCATGACTTCGGGGAAGATTTCCTGCCCATCGACGACCTTGCCGTCCTTGGTCTTGCGGCCGAGCGCGCCGATATAGCCGTCCGTGCGCTTCGCCTGGCATTCCGCCAGTTCATCGACGATGTAGTCGGCACGGCGGCGGCATTCCGGGTTGCCGGTCTGCTGCCAGGCCAGGACCAGCGCGGTCATGTAGTGACCCAGCGTGTGGCCGGCGATCGTGTCCGATTCCCAGCCGCCATAGATCGCCGCCTTGGGTTCGAGACCGGCGTACTTGCGGAAGTTGTGCAGGAAACGATCAGGGCTGAGCGACATCAGGTAGTCGACATTGACTTCGACGGCGGTCGCGTAGTCCGACGGCGCAAGGCGCACGTCGGTCAGCGGCAGCGGCTTGGCCTTGATCGGCAGCTTGGGCGCAATGACGGCGGCGAAGCCCTTGAGGGGAACAGAGCAAATGGCAAGCGCCGCCACGCCCGCCATCCATTCGCGCCGATTGGCCTGCATTCCAATAACTCCTATCGAATATCGTATACTGTATTGATAGAAGTCACCCCTTCGAAGTCAATAGCTACTTTGTAACGGTGCCGTCACGAACCTCAGCGACGAAGCGCGACCTGGGTGTCGGCATGGGCCAGTTCGATAAGGGTAACCATCGCCTTGCGCGCCTTGGCCGGATTGCGATCGGCAATCTGGGTATAGAGCGCGTGATGTTCCGGCATCGGATCGCGCGGACTGTCCTGCATGCCGTGCTTGATTGCAGTGGTCGAGGCGATCGCGGTCGAGATCGAATTGGAGAGCGCCAGCAGCATCTCGTTGCGCGTCGCCTCCATGAGCAGTTCGTGGAAGCGGATATCGGCAGCGCGGCCCTTGGGGCTGGTGAGCGTGTAGTGCTCCATCGTGTCCAGCGCATTGGCCATGTCGATCAACTGCCCCTCGTCCCGGCGCAGGGCCGCCATCTCGGCTGCCTGTGGCTCCACGACCATGCGCAGCTCGAACAAGTCGCGCAGGAATTCGTCGCTGGCGCCGCACTGTATCTGCCAGGACAGCACATCGGGGTCGAGCAGGTTCCACTTGCGGCGCTCGTTGACCCGCGTCCCCGCCTTGGGCCTGCTGGAGACCAGGCCCTTGGCCGTTAGCATCCGAAACGCCTCGCGCAAGACCGAGCGGGATACTCCGAGTATTTCCGCGTGCTCCACCTCCGCCGGAAAGACGTGGCCCTCCAGATATTCCCCACTCACGATCTGCGTCGCCAGCCGCTGAGCCACCGCGTGGTGCAGGCGCCCGCTCAGCAGGGGCAGCATTTCAGAACCTTCACCCGATCCGTTTACGGCCATTGTGCTCTCTTTCGTCATCGCGTCTGGTCTGTATCAAGAATAACGCTCTGGCTAGTCCAGAAAAGCGCAGATCATATATCGTATATTCTTCTTGACGATAACGCCAGTGCGCGCCATGACCAAGACGTTCTCCCGAAATAACCGATGGACCGCAGCCGTGAGCGCTTCGCATACCTCCCTGTCGAAATCCATCAGTCTGCTTGCTCTCGCCTGGACGGTTACCGCAGTGGTTCCGGCTCATGCGCGCGAGGCCGTCGCCCAGCCGAGCATCGACCAGCGCTATGCTGCCGCCGATAGCTTCCTCGGCAGCGCGCTCGGCGATCTGATCGACAATGCCGACATCGCCCCCCGCTTTGTCGAGGGCGGGCTGTTCTATCGCACCGGCAATCGCCTCGACCAGCGCTACCAGTTCCTCGACCTCGGCACCCGGCAGACCCGGCAGGTCACGACGACCGCCGCCCTGCTCTCCGCACTGACCGCCGCGAAAGGCGCCCCGGTCACGCTCGACGATGCCCATATCGCCGAAGTGGAATACGACCCGGCGAAGAAAGAAGTCCGTTTTCACGCCTTCGACGGCGCGCTGTGGAGCATGGACACCGCCGGGAAGGCCGTTCAGGTCGAAAAGGCCGACCATCGGGAACTCGACCTCCCCTCGCCCGACGGCAAGACGAAGATCGTCGCGCGCGATTACAACCTTTACGCAGTGGATGTCGCAACGGGCCGCGAAGTGCCCCTTACCACCGACGGCACGCGCGAGCAGCCTTATGGCCGCTCCATCCCGCAGCTTGCCGATATCCTGCGCGACGGCACCGAGGAGCCCGCCATGCCGGTCTCGGCGCAGTGGTCGCCGGACGGGCGCTATCTGCTGACATGGCGGCTCGATACGCGCGAGGTGAAGAAGCTCTCGATCACCCAGCAGAACCCGCCCGGCAGCTTCTATCCGCGCAGCTTCAGCTACATCTATCCGCTGGCCGGCGCCGAGAAGCTGCCCCAGGCCGCGCGCCTCGTGATCGACGTCAGGGAGGCGATGAAGAAGGGCAAGGCACGGATCGTGCCGATCCAGGCGCCCTCGGAATCCATCCTCTACCCCTCCGCGCCCGACATGGGCTGGCTGGACGGAAAGATCCGCATGCTCTGGACCGAGCGCGGCTACAAGCAGCAGGCCGTCTACCTCGCCGATCCCGAGACCGGCGCCGCGAAGATCATCGCGCACGAGGCGGTGAAGCCGGTCGTCACCGTCACGTCGAGCATGATCTTCCCCTCGCCGGAACTCGGCGGCGAACTCTCGATCTCGGAGCGGAGCGGCTGGGCGCAGCTCTATCTCGTGACGCCAGACGATCCGGATGGCGGCAAAGCGCTGACCACCGGCGAATGGGAAGTCCTCACGGTCGATAATGTGGCCGAGGACAAGTCCTCGCTCGTCGTCACCGGCGTCGGCCGTGAGGCGGCACGCAATCCCTACTGGCGCGCGCTCTACCGCGTTCCGGCCAAAGGCGGCGCGCTCACCGAGCTGACCCCGGAGCCGCTCGACCACAACGCCTCGGTCTCGCCGGACGGCCAATGGATCGTCGACCAGATGTCCAGCCCCACCTTGCCGACCCGCGCGGTGCTCCGCGATGGGCAGACCGGACGCATCGTCATGGACCTCGCCAAGGCCGACGACAGCCGCCTGCTCGCCACCGGCTATACCCCGCCCGAGCCGTTCAAGGGCCTGGCGGCGGACGGCAAGACGCCGATCTACAGCATGATCTATCGCCCCGCGCATTTCGATCCGAAGCGTCGCTATCCGGTGATCGACAACGTCTACACCGGCCCGACCACCACCGACGTTCCCGCCACCTGGAGCGACGCACGTCGCGTCTCCGGCAACAGCGTGGCGCAAATCGGCGCGATCGTCGTCATGATCGACGGCACCGGCACGTCGCGGCGCGGCCAGAAGTTCCGCCTGCCCGCCTTCCAGAACCTCGGCGAAGTCGGTCTCGACGATCACATCGCGCTGATCCGCCAGATGGCCGCGAAGTATCCCTATATGGACGTGAGCCGCGTCGGCGTGTTCGGCGGCTCGGCGGGCGGCTACGACACTGCGCGCTTCGTGCTGCGCCGACCGGACTTCTTCAAGGTCGGCGTCTCCTCCTCGGGCAACCATGACCTCCGGCTCGACAAGACCTGGTGGCCGGAAGTCTCGATGGGCTATGCCGACGAAGCGACGTGGGAGCGCAATTCCAACATGTCGGTCGCGGGCCAGCTCAAGGGCCACCTGCTGCTCGTCCACGGCGATATCGACGACAACGTGCCCGTCACCGAGAGCTATCGCCTCGCCAAGGCGCTGATGGATGCAGGGCGCGATGTCGACCTGATCGTCATGCCCAATGCCACGCATAACGTCTACCGGCCCTTCTTCTGGAAGAAGCTGCGCGACTACTTCACCCAGTATCTGCTCGGCGAAACGCCGCCTGCCCTCGGCCCCGTGAAGGCGGCCGCTCCCGCTGCCCCGGCAGCCAAGTAAATTCCGCGAGGACCTGAAATGAAGCGTCTCCTGAAGCCCCTGCCGCTCGTCGCCCTGGTGCTCGGCACTCTCCCCGCGATGCTGCCGACGACGATGGCCTATGCCGAGGAAGGCGAAGCGCAGAAGCCGAAGCCGGTCTATCCGCCGATCGCCAAGACCGAGATGGCGACACCGGCCTTCGATCTCGCCTTGCGCGCGGACACGCAGACGCTGGCGCACCTCTCGCCCAAGGGCAACACCGCCTTCGACTTCGTGCCCGCAGGCCGCGAACCCGAGCGCGCGGGCGACGGCTACGTCCATATCGGCGACATCCATATCCGCCTGAAGACCGCCGGTTCCGGCTGGCAGGACTTCTCCTCCGCCCATGCCCGCAAGCAGATCCCCGCGCTCGCGGGCGGCAGCGGCGTGCTCGCCGCCGCCGACATCACCGCTTCGATGGGAGCAGGCATTCCCCTGCGCGTCGAGCGCCGCTGGGTGAACGAGGCGGGCGTGCTCGCCATGCGCTTCACCCTCGTCAACACCAGCAGCGCTCCCGTCGAGATCGGCGGCCTCGGCATGCCGATGGTGTTCGACAACATCATCCTCGACCGTGATCTCGACAAGGCCCATGCCGAGGCGAGCTTCGTCGATCCCTATATCGGCCGCGATGCGGGCTATCTTCAGGTCACGCGCCTCAACGGCCAAGGCCCCGCCCTGCTCGTCCTGCCCGAGAAGGGCACGCCGCTCGAAGCCTATCGCCCGATCATCGAGGCGCGCGCGGCGAAGGACGGCGACATCTTCACCGACAAGAGCCAGCGCAGCCAGGTCTCGGAAGGGTTCTACGACTGGACCGTCGCCAGCAAGGGCTTTGCCGAGAAGGAATGGGCCAAGGCCGGCCAGCAGTGGAACGAGCCGACCAGCTTCACTCTCGCGCCGGGCGAGAGCCGCACCATCGGCCTGCGCTTCGTGACCGCGCCCGATATCCGCAAGATCGAGGATACGCTGGTCGCGAACAAGCGCCCGGTCGCTGTCGGCATCCCCGGCTACGTCGTGCCGACCGACCAGATCGCCAGCCTCTTCCTCAAGACCCCGAGCAAGGTCGCGAAGATCGAATCCTTCCCCGAAGGCGCTCTCACCGCGACTTCCGAGAAGAGCGGAACCGGTTGGGCACGCTATCAGGTCAAGGCCTCCGGCTGGGGTCAGGCTCGCCTGACGGTGACGTATGCTGACGGTCAGAAGCAGACCGTCAGCTACTACATCACCAAGCCGCTCGATCAGGTCATGGCCGATATCGGCAAGTTCACCACGACGAACCAATGGTTCGAGGGCAAGGGCGATCCCTTCCACCGCAGTCCCGCGATCCTCTCCTACGACCGTGAGGATAACAAGATCCTCACGCAGGACGGCCGTGTCTGGGTGGCGGGCATGAGCGACGAAGGCGGCGCCGGTTCGTGGGTCGCCGCGATGATGAAGCAGCTCGACAATCCCAATCCGGAAGAAGTCGCCAAGCTGGAGCGCCTCGTCAACGAGACCGTGCTCGGCACCCTTCAGGTCAGGGACGGCCCGCAGGCCGGCGCGGTCAAGAAGAGCATCTTCTATTACGATCCGGTCGAGTTCCCGAACTACTACGACCCCAAGATCAACTGGAAGAGCTGGACCGCCTGGTCGAAGAAGGATTCGGACGATCTCGGCCGTTCCTACAACTACCCGCATGTCGCCATCGGCCACTGGGTGCTCTACCGCCTCGCCCGCGACAACCAGGGGCTGGTCAAGCAGCACGACTGGAAGTTCTACCTGGAGTGGGCCTACCGCACCTCGGTCGCGATGATGCGCGATGCCCCTTACTATGCGCAGTTCGGCCAGATGGAAGGCGATGTCTTCCTCGACATCCTCAAGGACCTCAAGCGCGAGGGCCTGACTGCCGAAGCCACCGAGATGGAAGGCCTAATGAAGGGCCGCGCCGACCACTGGCGCACGCTCAAGTTCCCGTTCGGCAGCGAAATGGCCTGGGACTCCACCGGCCAGCCCGAAGTCTATGCCTGGATGCGCTATTTCGGCTATCAGCCGCAGGCCGACGAGACCCGTGAAGTCATCCTCGCCTATGACCCCACCATCCCGAGCTGGGGCTATAACGGCAATGCCCGCCGCTACTGGGACTTCCTCTACGGCGGCAAGGTCTCGCGCATCGAGCGGCAAATCCACCACTACGGCTCGGCGCTCAACGCGGTGCCGCTGTTCGACGCCTATCGCCAGAACCCCACCGATCTCCACCTGCTGCGCGTGGCCTACGGCGGCATGATGGGCGGGATCACCAATATCGACCAGCAGGGCTTCGGCTCGGCAGCGTTCCACTCCTGGCCCGACATGATGAAGTGGGACGTCATCACCGGCGACTACGGCATGGGCTTCTACGGCCACGCAATCACTTCGGCGAGCTATGTTGTGAACGATCCGCAGTTCGGCTGGTTGGGCTTCGGCGGCGATCTCACCGCGAAAAACGGCAAGGTCCATATCGAACCGAAGGACGGCGCCCGCCGCCGCCTCTTCGTCGCCCCCGCCGGTCTCTGGATCACGCTGGAATCGGGCCGGATCAAGAGCGCCGACTACGACGCGAAGACCGGCAAGGTCGTGCTCAGGCTAGACCCGGCCTCGGCCACCGCGCCCAATGCGCGTCTCCTGTTCGAGACCACGACGGCAGGCGGCAAGACTTACGGCACCGACACCGGCACGGCGGATCGCGGCGGCTATGCCATCGCGCTCGGCACTGGCGAAACCGCCGTCACGCTCAGCCCACGCTGATAATGAAAGTCCTGCTTCAGGCTTCGGTGCTGGCATTAGCCATTCCGTCAGCACCGGCGCTTGCCTCCCCGGCCACCGGCCCCACACCGAGTGCGGCCTGCGTGGCCGGGGACTGGAAGGTAGCGGCTACCGATCCATCGGATGCGGCCAATTCCGCGCTGCCGCTCCAGATGGAAAGCGAGCACTTCGCGCTCCACTGGAAGCCCGGCACGGTTGAGCCGGAGGTCGCCAAGGCCGCCACGAAGCACCTCGAATATGTCTGGAACTACTTCCTAGGCACCCTGAAATTCCCCGAGCCGCATTGCGGTGCGGCGGAGAAGTTCAAGGTCAATGCTTATATCGGCGTGGGCTACGGCCTTACCGGCGGCAGCGACCAGCTCGGCCACATGGGAATGTGGATCGACCCCGCCGCGCTCAAGGACCGCTTCGGCCTTGCGCACGAGCTGACCCACGCCTTGCAGGCCGCCACCGGCCGCCTGATGGACTCGCCGTTCACCGGCTGGCTGTTCGAGAGCCACGCCAACTGGATGACCGTGCAACTGCCGGAATTCCGCGAGAACACCCATTGCTCGGTGCTGCTCAAGCAGTACCCGCACCTCTATTACGGCTCGACCCGGACGCGCTACTGCAACTGGCAGTTCCTCGAATACCTGAAGGACACCAAGGGCTTCGAGGCGGTAAATGCGATCTGGCGCACCGCCCCCGGCAAGGACGACCCGGCCCGCCTCACCGCCGATCCCTTCAGCGTGCTCCAGCGCAACATGGGCTGGACGCAGGACCAGCTCAACGACACCTTCGGTGACTGGGCGCTCCACAACGCCAACTGGGACTACACCAACCCGGACGGCAGCGATCAGGGCGCGGTCTTCCGCCGCAACTACGGCAGTTACGACCAGACCACTGACGCGGGCATCCTTTTCGCCACGGTGCTGGACCCCATCGACCCGAAACGCCGCCGCTTCGCCGTGCCGGAGATGTGGGCGCCGCAGCGCTGGGGCTACAATGTGGTCAAGCTGCATGCCGACGCCGGGCGAGACCGCGTGACCGTGACCTTCCGCGGCGTGGTCCAGCAGACGAGCGCCGTCGCTTCCCTATCTGGTCTGGCCGACGAACCCACGGCGATCCCGGCCCCTGCCTCCGACTGGCGCTGGGGCATTGTCGCAGTCGGCGCGGACGGCAAGAGCCGATACACCCCGCTCCAGCGCGGCACGAAGGGTGCGGCCTCGATCGCGGTCCAGCCCGGCGACACCGGCCTCTATCTCGTCGTCATGGCGACGCCCTCGCAGATGCAGAAGATCCGCTGGGACCAGCCGTGGTATTCGATCTACCGCTATCCGTGGATGGTCGAGTTCGACGGCGCCCTGCCAGACGCGCCGAAGCCGGTCCCCGGCGGCCATCGCCATCCCAACGGCGGCGGCTGGGTCGGCCCCTCGGCCAGCGTTGCGGCCAGCGCCTATGTCGGCCCTTATGCCCGCGTGATCTCCGGCACCGTCTCCGGCAAGGCGCGGATCGAGGACCACGCCGTCGTGCTCGACAAGGCGCAAGTGCGCGACGATGCGGTGTTGTCCGGCCTGACCGTGCTGCGCGGCGATACCATCCTCAAGGACAAGGCCCAGGCGGCCACGGCCATGCTCGGCATCGGCGAATACGAGAAAGGCATCGTTCTTTCGGGAACGGCCCGGAACATCGGCGACGTCGAGCAGCGCGGCGGCTCAGCCGCACGTGGGGTGTTCTACGGCTTCGTCGATCCGGAGACGGTGAAGGACAAGGCCCACGGCGCAGATCTCACCGCGCCGGTGCCCGAAGTCACCGCAAAGCCGATCTATCGCTGGATACCCTGAGCGCCGGAAAAGCGCAGCAACACGGAGAGCCCTGGCCGGTTGTCGGCAAAGACGATCCGCGCGCCGTGGACTTGCGCGATCGCTGCGACCATGCTGAGCCCCAGCCCCTCACCCGGAACGCCCGCCGAGCCTTCCGCCCGGTAGAACGGCTCCGTCACCCGCGCGAGGTCTGCCGGGGCGAGACCGGGGCCGTTGTCGGATACCGCCAGCAGCAGGTCCCTGCCCTGCCGCCCGGCCCGCACTTCCACCCGGCTGCCGTCCGGCACATGCTTGAGCGCATTGTCCAGCAGGTTGGACATGGCCTGGAACACCAGATCGAGATCGAGGTCCGCCACCAGTGGTCGCCGGGCATCGAGCACGAGATCGATCCCGCGCCGCTCGGCTTCGGGCTGGTAGAATTCCACCACATCCTCCAGCAGTTGCACGACATCGGTACGCTGGACCTGCGCGGCGGCCCTGCCGCCTTCGAGCCGCGAGATACGGATCAGCGCCGCGAATATCTGCCGCAACCGGTTCGCCTCGACGATGGCCTCTGAGACGGCACGGCGGGCAGCCGGGTCGTCGCCGAGGTCGTGCTCCAACACCTCCAGCTTTCCGGCGAGACGCGCGAGCGGCGTGCGCAACTCGTGCGCCACGTTGTCCGACACCCGGCGCACCGCCTCGAACAGGCTCTCGATCCGCGAAAGCATCAGGTTGAGCGTGACGCCGAGCCGGTCGAAGTCATCGTTCGTGCCGCGCACCTGCACCCGGCCCGACAAGTCCCCCTCCATCACCTGGAGCGCGGTGGAGGCCACCATGTCGATGCGCTTGCCGATCGCCCGGCTCATCAGCCAGCCCCCCGTCAGCCCCAACGCCAGCGTGCCGCAGAGCATCCAGATCGCGCCGGTGCGCAAGAGGTCCTCGTCATCGACGATATCCTGCACATCGCGCCCCACGATCAGCCGCCCGCCGTCCGGCATGGCGCGGTCGCGGACGATGGCGGAGTGGTCGATCTCGAACCCGTCGACGAAACGGTCGGCCTCGATCACGGTGAGGTCCCTGCCGGGCCGGGGCGGCCAGCTCGGCAGGTTGGCCGAGACGATCTCACCATCGGGGGCGACGAGGACATGGAACGGAACCCGCGCGGCAGGACGATGCGCCCGGCGTTCCAGCGCGGCCTTAGCTGCTGCGATACCCGACTCGCGGTATACGGCGCCGATTTCACCAGCCTCTGCCTCGACCCGCGCGCGAACTTCCGCCATTGGCCGCGTCACCCGCCACCAGTAGCCCGCGCCGAACAGTACCGCGACCGAGAGGCTGAACAGCACCGCATAGGTCAGCGCGAGCCGGAACGAGAGACTGCGCAGGAGGCGCGTCATCGCCCGATCACTCCGCCCTGATGACGTAGCCGAGCCCCCGGATCGTGTGGATCAGGGGCGCCTCGTCGTCCTCGGTGATCTTCTGGCGCAGCTTGGAGATATGCTGGTCGATGACATTGGTCTGCGGGTCGAAATTGTAGTCCCACACGTTTTCCAGCAGCATCGAGCGCGTGACCACCCGCCCGACATTGCGCGCCAGATAGGCAAGAATGCGCAGTTCGCGCAGGGTCAGGTTGATCCGCCGCCCCCCGCGCGAGACGACATGGGCGACAAGGTCGATCTCCAGATCGCCAACCCGCAGGACATCGCCCGGCTCGGCCACGGCGGCACCCCGGCGGCCCAGACTGTCGACACGCGCGAGCAGTTCGGACATCGCGAAAGGCTTGGCCATGTAGTCATCGCCGCCCGCGCGCAGGCCGCGGACGCGTTCGTCCACGTCGCCCAGCGCGCTGACGATCAGGACGGGCGTGGTGTTCTCCGTCGCGCGCAGGGCCGCCAGCAGCTTGAGCCCGTCGAGCGTGGGCAGCATGCGGTCGAGCACGATCACATCGTACGTCTCGCAAGTGGCCTGGATCAGCCCCTCGCGCCCGTCGGCTCGGTGATCGACGAGATGCCCGGCCTCGCGAAGACCTGCCGCAACATGGGCGGCCAGACTGGCATCGTCTTCGACAAGCAGGATCTGCATAAAGGTCGGTCCCGGCACGGCATTACGGAAATGGGGGCGTCAAACAGCCCGCCCGTATCAATCCGCCGCGCGCACGTCGAGCGGCAGGCCGCCCGCAACATGGGCAAATCCAAATGTTTCCGCAATCATTGCGAGACAAGGCTACGGCATAGGCCGCAAAATGACCGCCACTGCCCCTTCGCACGCCCTCCCGGCCACGACCCTCAAGACCGCCGCGCCGCGCCTGATCCATGTCCTTGCCGTCGGCGGCGCACACCAGTTGCCGCATATCGTGCCGGTCGCCTGCGAACTGGAACGGCGCCACCCCGGCAGCGTGACGATCTTCGTGCCCAAAGCCGCCGATGCCGCCGCCGTCCGCGAACTCGCCGCGAAGATCGGCCTGCCGCTACCCGCGCTTGTCGAGATGCGGCTGCCAAGTGCGCTGGGCGCCGTGATCCCCGGTTTCGCGCGCAAGCTGGCGCGGCTGGTCTACTGGTCCTCGCTGATCCGCGATGCCGAACTGATCCTTTGCGCCGAGCGCACCTCGACCATCCTCGCGCGGCTGTGGAAGCAGTGCCCGCCGCTCGTCCATATTCCCCACGGCGCGGGCGACCGCGCGGTCGGTTTCGAGAAGCGCTTCGAACTGTTCGAGCACGTCATCGTCGCCGGAAAAAAAGACCGCGACCGCCTGCTCGCCGCCGGTCTGGTAACGCCGGAAAACTGCACCGCCACCGGCCCGATCAAGCTGGCCGCAATGCTCCGCGCCGGTCTCGACCGCGCGCCGCTGTTCGATAACGACCGCAGGACAGTGCTTTACAACCCGCATTTCACGGCGAAGCTCAACTCCTTCGACGCCTTCGCGAAGAAGCTGATCAAGGCCGTGGTGCGGGACGGCCGCTACAACCTCGTCGTCGCCCCGCATGTCCGCATGGCGGCGGGCTGGTCCGCGCGCCAGCGCCGCGAATGGGAAGCGCTTTCCGTGCCGGGCCAGGTGATCGTCGATCTCGGCTCGCCCCACTGCAACGACATGACGTATACTTGCGCCGCCGACCTCTATCTCGGCGATGTCAGCAGTCAGGTCTACGAGTTCCTGATCCGCCCACGCCCGTGCCTTTTCGTCAACGCCCATGGCGCTGCGTGGCAGGACAGCGAGGACTACGCGATGTGGCACTTCGGCGATGTCGTCACGCCCGATGCCGACCCGATCGCCGCCATTGATCAGGCCTTCGCCGATCACCGCGCCTATGTCGCCTGGCAGAAGGAGCGCACGAGTTATGCGATCGGCGGCCTCGACTGGAAGCCGGACGGCACGCCCTTCCTTGCCGGTGAGGACCCGATCCGCATCGCCGCGGACATCGTTGCACGCGTCGCCGGACTTCAACCCGCCCGCGCCTGACTGGAGGCGGGGCGGGCCTAGGTTTTTCAGCTCATGCCGCCCATGGCGCGGACGTAAGCGACGTTCGCCCGCATCCGCGCGGTCTGCACGCCGATCCACGAACGCTGGGCATCGAGCGCATCGGTCTGGGCGGTCACCACTTCGAGATAGTCCGAAGCCCCGTCCCGATAGCGCGACAGCGCGATCTCGCTGGTGCGCTGGGCCGCCTGCGCCGCGTCACGCTGGGCCGAAGCCTGCGTTTCGAGGTGGTGCATCGCCGCGATCGCATCTTCCACGTCCTGGAAGGCGCCGAGCACGGTGGAGCGATAGTTCGCCGCCACTTCCTCGTACTCCGCTCGCGACATCTTCACTTGCGACTTGCGCGCGCCACCGTCGAACAGCGTCAGCAGGGCCGAGACCGGACCGAGCGACCAGAACGTGTTGGGCGTGCTCAGCAGGTTGCCATGGGTCGTCTGCCAGCCCGCGCCGCCGCCAAGACCGATCGAGGGGAACCAGGCCGCTTTCGCCACGCCGATGCGGGCATTGGCGGCGAAGACCCGGCGCTCGGCTGCGGCAATGTCGGGACGGCGCTGGAGCAGTTCCGAAGGCAGGCCCACGGCGACATCCGGCACGTCGAGCGGCTCGCTGCGCATCGGCAGCGAGAATTCCGCAGGCGTGGTGCCGATCAGCGCCGCCAGTTCATGCTCGGTCGCCGCGCGCTCGTTGGCGACAGCGGAGACTTGCGCCTTGGCATTACCGAGCACGGTGCGCGCACGGTTGACGTCGATGCCAGAGGCGATCCCGCCCGAATGGCGCGTATCGGTGAGCTTGAGCGCACGCTCAAAGGCCTCGACCGAGCGGTTGAGCAGATCGGCCTGCACGTCGAGACCGCGCAGCCGCAAGTAGGCATCCGCCACCGAGGCCTGCAGGCTGAGCCGCGCCGAAGCGAGATCGCCGCTGGACGCTGCCGCTTCGGCATTGGCCGCCTTCACCGAATTGCGGACCCGGCCCCAGAGGTCGACTTCGTAGGACAGGCTGCCGCCCACCGTGAAGTTGTTGTAGGTCCGTGCCGTGCCGGTCGAAAGCGGTCGGCCTGCCGAAACGCGGTCCCGCGAGGCATCGCCGCTGACGCCCAGCGTCGGATAAAGATCAGAAGCCGCGACACCGGCGGAAGCCCGTGCCTGATCGTAGCGCGCGAGTGCCGCGGCCAGCGTCGGGCTGGCGGCTTCGGCGCGTTTTTCGAGATCGTCCAGCGTCGGATCGGCGAACATCGTCCACCAGTCGCCGCGCGCCTCGGCATCGCGCGGGGCGGCCTGCGACCAGCCCGCGACTTCGCGGAACGCGGGCGGAGCGGCGGTTTCGGGGGCGTGATAGTCGGGTGCCATCGAGCACCCGGCCATGGAACATCCGGCGAAAAGCAGCGCCGCGACTGCGTGCAGCCTAGCCGCCATGAGCGGCGCCCTTGGCAGCGGCAGGCTTCGCTGCGGTCTTCTGGATCTTCACCTGATCGCCGCTGCGCATCGAGTCCGGCGGGCTGTCCACCACGCGGTCACCCTGCTTGACGCCGACCGAGACCACAACCGTCTTGCCGAGATCGCGGGCGATCGTCACCGGACGCACCGTTACGCGGTCGTTCGCGCCGACCACGGCCACACTCGGCCCCTTGTCGGTGTAGAGGATCGTGCTGCCCGGCAGGGTCAGGCCCTGCACGCCGCCCGCCACGTCGAAGTGGGTCTCGACGAAGGCGCCCGGCTTCAGCGAACCGTCACTGTTGTCGGCCTGGACTTCGACGAGAACCGCGCCCGACTGGGCATCGACCGCGCCCGCGCTGCGGGTGACGGTGCCGGGGAAGGTGCGACCGGGGAACTCCGGCAGGGTCAGGTTGACGCCGACGCCCTGCTTGACCTGCGCCGAATAGATCTGCGGCACGCGCACGTAGATGCGCATACGGTGGACGTCGGACACGGTGAACAGCGGCTGCGCGGCGGCATTGCCCGCCACCACCAGCGCGCCGATCTGCGCCGAGCGGCTGGTCACGACACCTGCGAATGGCGCCGAGAGCCGGGTAAATCCGCGCGTAGCCTCAAGCTCGCGCACGCTGGCGAGCGCGGCATTGGCGAGCGCGGTCTTGGCGGCGAGATCGCCCGCCTTCTCGTCCACTTCCTGCTGCGAGACCGCGTCCTGCTTGAGCATCGCGCTCCAGCGCTTCGAGGTCGTGGCCGCTAGGCGCTGGTTGGCAAGCGCGGTCTGGTAGTCCGCCTTGGCCTGGGCAAGCTGTTGGTCGACTTCGGGGGCATCGAGCACGGCGAGCGTCTGTCCTGCCGCAACGCGGTCGCCGATGTCGGCCTGCCAGCTGCGGACATAGCCGTTGGTGCGGGCATAGATCGCCGCGCTGTTGAAGGCCTGCGCGGTGCCCGGCAGCGCCAGGCCTCCGGCGTCGCCCGCGCCTGCCGGGGTGACGACCGCGACGGTCGGCACGGCGGCATCTTCGGCCACGGCTTCGAGATCGCGGGTGGCACTGAGGCGGGTGGCGATGCCTGCACCGACGACGGCCAGCGCGATCACCGCCGCGCCGATGCCGACGCGCTTCAGGGTACGGGTCTGCGGGCCGGTCTGCTGGAGAGCGGGTTCAGAGGTCGAATCATGCATGGGCGGCCTGCACTTCCTGGGGGGCAGCCTTCTCGCGGCGACGGCCGTGGACGAAGGCGAAGACGGTGGGAACGAAAAGAAGGGTTGCGATAGTGGCGCAGATCAGGCCGCCGACGACGGCGCGGCCGAGCGGGGCGTTCTGCTCGCCCCCCTCGCCAAGGCCGAGCGCCATGGGGCCCATGCCGATGATCATGGCCAGCGCCGTCATCAGCACCGGGCGGAAGCGGACGAGGCCCGCCTCCATCGCCGCCTTCACCGGATCGCCCAGCTCCGCCAGCTTTTCGCGGGCGAAGCTGACGACCAGGATCGAGTTGGCGGTGGCGACGCCCATGCACATGATCGCACCTGTCAGGGCCGGAACCGACAGTGTAGTCCCGGTTGCGAAGAGCATCCAGACGATACCCGCCAGCGCCGCCGGAAGCGCGGTGATGATGACGAAGGGATCGAGCCAGGACTGGAAGTTGACCACGATCAGCAGGTAGATCAGCACGACTGCCGCCAGCAGGCCCCAACCGAGGCCGGAGAAGGCGGTGTTCATCGTCTGGTACTGGCCGCGAATGGTGATCGTCGAGCCCTTGGGCGCTTCGGCCTTGAGCGAGTCGATGGCCTTCTGCACGTCACCCGCCACGGCGCCGAGATCGCGGCCCTGCGGGGTGCCGTAGATGTCAATAACCGGGGCGATGTTGTAGTGCGAGACGACCGGCGCGGTGGTCGAGCGGTTCAGCGTCGCCAGCGCGCCCAGCGGCTGCGGACGGGTTCCGGCCGCAGCGCCCGAAACCGGCAGGTTCGACAGCTTGCTGATCGAGTCGACCGCATATTCCGGTGCCTGCGCGACAACCGCATATTGCACGCCGTTGTCGGGATTCACGAAGAACACCGGCGCGGTCTGCGAGGTGCCTGCCAGCGAGTTGCCGAGGCTGGTCGTCACGTCACGCTCGGTCAGGCCATATTGTCCCGCACGGGCGCGATCGACATCGACGTCGATCTGGGGCGAGTTGGCAGGCTGCTGAAGACGCATGTCGGCAAGGCCGGGAATGCGGGCCATCTTCGCCATCAGCTTCTGGGCATAGATGCGCGAGGCCGCCAGGTCCTTGCCGGCGATCTGGACGTCGATCGGCGAAGGCGAACCGAAGTTCAGGATCTGGCTGGTGATGTCGGCGGGCAGGAACGAGAACTGGGTGCCCGGGAACAGGCGCGGCAGTTCGCGGCGCAGCGTCTCGACATAGCCGTCCGTCGGCGCATGGCCCTTGTTCAGGGTGATCAGCATGTCGCCGTCCTGCGGACCGATGGTGCCGCTATTATTGTAGACGACGTTGATCGAGCTGACCGGAAGGCCGATGTTGTCGGTGATCGAACCGAGTTCGGACTTCGGGATGACCTTGCGCACTTCCTGCGAAATCCGCTGGAAACGCAGCGAGGTCTCGTCGATGCGGGTGCCCACCGGCACGCGGACGTGCATGGCGATCTGGCCGGAATCGACGGTCGGGAAGAAGTTGCTGCCGAGGAACGGCATCAGCCCGAACGAGACCACGACGACCGCCAGGAAGCCCAGCATGAAGCCCTTTTGCCCCTGAAGCGCGCGGCGCAGGATACCGAGGTAGCCGTCGCGCAGCTTTTCGAAGCGAGCCTCGAAGCCGCGCTGGAAACGCACGAGGGGATTTTGCGAATCCGGCGTTCCCGCGTTGTGCGGGTTCTCGCCGTGGGTGGTGTGCGGCTTCAGCAGGTACATCGCCAGGGTCGGCACCAGCGTGCGCGACAGGATGAACGAGGCGATCATAGCGAAGACCACCGAAAGCGCCATCGGCACGAAGAGATAGCCCGCGACGCCCGGAAGGAAGAACATCGGCACGAAGACGATGCAGATGCAGAGCAGCGAAACGAAGGCCGGGGTGACGATCTGGGCGGCGCCGTCGAGGATCGCCTCCATCACGCCCTTGCCCTGTTCGAGGTGCCAGTTGATGTTCTCGATGGTCACGGTCGCGTCGTCGACGAGAATGCCGACCGCAAGCGCGAGACCACCCAGCGTCATCACGTTCAGCGTCTGCCCGAACATGGCCAGCATGGCGATGGCGGCGAGCACCGCAAGCGGGATCGATAGGGCGATGATGACGGTAGAGCGCCACGAACCGAGGAACAGCAGGATCATCAGCGAGGTCAGTGCGGCGGCGATCGCGCCTTCGTGGATGACGCCGTTGACGGCCGCCTTCACGAACAGCGACTGATCGCCGACCGGCAGGATCTTGAGGCTGTCCGGCAGGGTTTCGGCGATCTTGGGCAGCGCCGACTTCACGCCATCGACGATCGAGAGCGTCGAGGTCGCGCCGTTCTTCAGCACCGTCAGCAGGGCCGAACGGTTGCCTTCGACGTGCACCACGTTCTGCTGCTGGGCGCTGCCGTCGCGCACATAGGCGACGTCGCGCATGTAGATCGTCGCGCCGTTGACGACCTTCACGGGAAGGTTGTTCAGAGCCTCGATCGAATCCGGCGTATTGTTCAGACGCACCGAATACTGGGTCTCGCCGATCTTCACGAAACCGGCCGGGTTGATCTGGTTCTGCGAGGCGATGGCATTGCCAACGTCGACCGCCGAAAGGCCCTTCGACTGAAGCGCCTGCGGATCGAGGTCGATCTGCACCTGACGCTGGCGACCGCCCGAGGGGAACGGCATGGCAAGGCCCGGAATGGTGACGAGACCGGTGCGGATCTGGTTCTGACCGATGTCGAACAGCTGCTGCTCGGTCATGCCCTCGCCCGAAAGCGCGAGCTGGAGGATCGGCACGGTCGAGGCGCTGTAGTTCAGGATCAGCGGCGGGGTGATGCCGGGCGGCATCTGGCGCAGCACCGTCTGCGACACCGAAGTCACCTGCGCGGTGGCGGTGCGGATGTCGGCGCCGGGCTGGAAGTAGATCTTGACGATGCCGGTGCCCTGGAGCGACTGGCTCTCGATATGCTCGATATCGTTGACCGTGGTGGTCAGCACGCGCTCATAGGGCGTGACGATGCGATCCGTCATGTCCTGCGGCGCGAGGCCCGCGTAAGTCCAGGCGACGGCGATGACCGGAACCTTGATCTCGGGAAAAATGTCGACTGGCGTGCGGAAGGCCGCCAGCAAGCCGCCGATGGCGATGATAATGGCCATGACGATAAAGGTCAGGGGGCGGTGCAGCGCGGTCTTGACGATACCTAGCATCGAGTACTCCATAGGCCGTCCGGCACGCAGGCATGCGCGCAGGACAGGCGAAATCCTCTCCGGTTCATTTTTCTGGTTTGGGTTTCCGCCGCTGCGACCCTCTGCTGCACAGGGCACCAGAAACGGACGGGAAATCCTGCTGGAATAGTTCAGCCCCTAACGAACCGATCCACGTTAGGAAAATGCGCTTTATGAAATACTCTCATGAATCAATTTCATGATTGTTGCCACTCGATGTCCTTCGCGCGTCAGGCAAGCGATTCAACTGGCGAATTCGCCGTACAGCTTGCCGACGCCCGCAACGGCAAGGTCATCCCGCCGATGGTCGCCGCCTGCTTGCGGTCGACACCACGAGCCTCGCAACCGTTGCGCCGCCGCGCCCGCCACGGTGCCTATTTCGCGTCGAGCACGAGCAAGGCGACGCCCTGGCGCGGCAGGCGCAGCGTCGCGCTGGCACCCTTCCCGTTGCGGCTCACCGCGACGTCCTGCGCCTGCATTCTGGAAGCCGCTTCCAGCTTAACGTACTGATCCTGATCGGGCGACTGGGGCGATCCCATCTTCTGCCACGCAGCGAAGGCGTTAGCGTGTTCGCGGTCCACGCGCCACACGCTGGCCTTCGCCGGTATGCCCTTCAAGCCCCTGAGATCGATCGTGACTTGCGCATCCGGCCCGGCCACATCGTCGTCGTGGTAGTGCCAGAGCAGCAGCGCGATCTTGCTGTCTGCGGTGCGGGTGGCGATCGAGCCGATATCGGCCTCGCCCTGCACCCCTTGCGCCATCACCCGGTCGAGCGGGATCTGCGCGGCGTTGGTCGTAGCCAGCTTCGTCTCGCCCAGCTGCGCGAACAGGCGAAACACATTGAGCACGGGCAGATCGACGCCATTGGTGGAAAGCTGACGATAGCCCGCGAACCACGGCTGATCCTCGAACTCGAAGGACCATGAGAGCACGCCCTCCAGGTTCACCTTGCGCCGGGCGGCCAGCTCCCAGATCCGCGCGAAGCTGGCGGCGGTGTAGCTGGAGTACATCGTGCCATTGCGATAGGCGTTCTGAGGGCCGGGACAGGCGGCGCAGCCCTCCGGATCGCTCTCGCCGATCACCACCGGCTTGCCTGCCAGCGCGGGGATCGACAACACCTTGGTGAAGCCACCGTCCGTTTCGCGCAGATGCGTGGACAGCCCCATGCGTACGTGTCCGTCCACGAACGTGGGCCTGCCCTTCGCATGGAACGAAAGGAAGTCGGTGGGCGTGCCCACCTGCCCCGTGACGTAGTTCCTGCCGGAGGATACATGCTTCAGGAACCCGTCCATGAAAGTTCCGCCCGCCCCCGCCACGTCCGGTCCGCCGACGCGCGCGGTCGGCAGCGCCTTGCGGATCGCGGCGATGGCATAGTCGTGGAGCTTGTAGAATTCCTCGGGACTGGCGGACCAGTAGAAGTTGGAATTGGGCTCGTTCCAGACCTCGAAGTACCAGCGCTCCACCTCGGCCCGGCCGTAGCGCTCGATATTGTGGAGCGTCCATTGGTGGACCAGTTCCGCCCACTTTTCATAGTCCTTGGGCGGATAGGTCCACCCGGTGGCGATCAGCTTGTAGTCGAAGCCGGGGCGCCAGCTATGCTGATAGGGCGTGCCTTGGGGCGCGCTAGACAGGGCCTCGGGCATGAAGCCGATCTGCAGATAGGGCCGCACCCCGCGCGCCAGATAGGCGTCGATGATGCCGTCCACGACCGTCCAGTCATAGACCGGCTTGCCCTCCTTGCCTTCCGTATAGGCATTGGTGCTGCCCCACTTGAAGGCCGGCGTGCCGTCGCCGCTGCTCAGCAGGTTGTGCGCGCGGAAATAGACCTGGCCGGATTTCAGCTTGCCCAGTTCGACCAGCAGTTTGCGGCCGTCCTTCATGGTCGCGTAGTTCGGCTCGTCGGCACCGAAGAAGCGCCAGACCGGCGGGAGCTTGCCGTCGGTACGGGCGGCATCGACACTCACCGTCACCGGACGCGCAGCCTCGGCTTCCTGCGCAACGGCAGTTTGAGCCAGTCCGGCCTGGCATAGCACCGTGAGCACGGTCATGGTTGCGAGAGCCCTGGAAATCGTCATCGGGTCATCCTCTTGAAAGGGAGCGGCACGGCTTCGGGTGCGATCGTGACGTCCGGATTGATCTTACAGGAAAACGACAGGTCAAGGTTGCTGATCGAACTGTTGGTGATGAAGTTGTAAGTGCCGTCGGCGCTGACACGGAACCCGCAAGGATCGAACGAGCACTGTCAGCGCGCAATCCCTGCGCACATCATAAGGCCCACTCACCCGGAAAAAGCTACAGGCACTGCGAACAAACGGCCACGCGAACCATTTTCTCCTACTCGAAACATCTTCCGCAGGGCGCGATGAATCTGCAACAATGGCTTTCGGTAACTCTCCTCTGCGCAATGATGGCGCTGTTCGTCTGGGGACGCTTCCGTTTCGATATCACCGCGATCATAGCCTTGCTCGCCGGGGTTGCGCTGGGGCCGGTGCCGCCCGAAAAGGCCTTTGCCGGTTTTTCGGACGACATCGTCATCATTGTCGGATCGGCACTCGTGCTGTCGGCCGCAGTACAGCGCTCGGGTCTGGTGGAAGCCGCAGTGGACCGGCTGGCCCACCGCCTGCGAAAAGCCGGATCGCAGTTGTTCGTCCTGACCGGCCTGGTCGGGGCCGCTTCGGGGCTTATCAAGAACATCGGAGCGCTGGCCATGCTCATGCCCGCGGCAACCCAGCTTGCGAAGAAAAGCGGCACCAACCCTTCCCGGTTCTTCATGCCGATGGCATTTGCCTCCTTGCTGGGCGGACTGACGACGCTGGTCGGCACCTCACCCAACATCATCGTCAGCCGCGTGCGCGAGGAAATGTCCGGCAAACCTTTCGGAATGTTCGATTACCTGCCGACCGGGCTGAGCTTGCTGGTCATCGGCCTGATCTTCCTGCATGTCGGCCGGAGGCTCCTGCCGGAGCGGCAGGCGCCGATCACGATGGGTCAGGCTCTCAACATCTCGGCCTATGCGACCGAAGCCACGGTAACCCCGCAGGCCACCATCATTGGCGATACGGTGGCCGACTTCATCGAAAGTCAGGAAGGGGCCATAGAGGTAACCGCCGTGCTGCGTCACGGCCTCCGCGCGCAAGTGCACCCAGACACGGTGATCGAACAGGACGATATCCTGATCCTGATGGGAGACCCGGATGCGCTGGAGCGCGCGATCGCCGCTACGGGCCTTGCGCTCCACGATCCCGAAGAGGCGGAGCAAGGAAACGACGAAACCGGCGTCATCGAAGCAGTGGTGACAGCCGGTTCGGTCCTGGTCGGCTCCAATGCCGGAAGGCTGATGCTGAAGGAGCGCCTGGGGATAAGGCTGATCGCCATTTCCCGGGAAGGAAGCCGTCTCAGGAACAAGCCCAGCGGCGTGAAGCTGGTGGCCGGTGACATCCTGGCTTTGCAGGGCGTTCTCGATGCCATGCCGGGACAGCTCAACCAACTGGGCCTGCTGCCCCTCGCCCAACGCCAAATCCGCCTGGGCCGCAAGCGCAAGGGATGGCTTGCAATCGCCATTCTGGCCGGGGCGATGCTGGCCACGGCCACGGGCCTCGTTCCGGTGGCATTGGCGTTCTTTGCGGGAGCCGGTCTCGTCCTCGTGACCGGCGCCTTGCCGGCCGAGGACGCCTACGAAGCGATCGAGTGGCCTATCCTCATCATGCTGGGCGCACTCATCCCCGTCAGCGAAACGCTGCAGACCACGGGGGCTTCGGACGTTCTCGCAGTCGAACTTGCCAATATGGCTGTCCATCTGCCGCCTTGGGGAGCCGTAGCGCTGGTTCTCCTCATCTCGATGGCGGTCACGCCGTTTCTCAACAATGCCGCAACCGTGCTCGTCATGGCACCGATCGCCGCGGTATTCGCGCATGACCTGGGTTATCGGCCCGAAGCCTTCCTGATGGCTACGGCAATCGGCGCGGGATGCGATTTCCTCACGCCGATCGGACACCAGTGCAACACGCTGGTGATGGGGCCCGGCGGCTACCGCTTCACCGACTACGCCCGGCTCGGCGCGCCGCTTTCCCTGCTCGTCCTTTTGGCGGGACCGCCGCTGATCCTGACTGTCTGGCCGCTCTAGGTTCCACTGCAACAGCAACCGGAATGCAACAGACCCGCTGAAAAATCGCGACTACTCCCAAGTCAGTATTGCAAGTGATTCGCACTAGCTGCATTAGCGCGAGATCAGGGCCTGCAAGATACCATAGAGCAGGACGCAATTCGGGAATTCTTCATGCACCTCGCCCGCCTCAGCGTTGCCGCGCTGCTCGCTTCGACTGCTCCCATCGCGGCCAATGCCCAAGCGCAATCGGTCGACGCCGCGCAATCGCCGCAAGACATCCTCGTCACCGCCCAGCGCCAGAACCAGACCCAGGTCAGCGGCAACGGCAGCGTGGGCGTGCTGGGCGACAAGGCCGCCGAAGACATCCCGTTCAACTTGCGCGCCTACAACGAAGCGCTGATCCTGAATCAGCAGCCCGATACGCTCGGCGAGGTTCTTGAAAACGACCCCACGATCCGCACGACGCTGGGCTTCGGGATCGCCGGTGAAGTCTTTGTCATCCGCGGGTTCGATCTGGCTTCTGACGATGTCGGCTTCGACGGCCTCTACGGCATCACCCCCCGCCAGCTCGTGGCGCCGGAGCTGTTCTCCTCGGTGCAGGTCATCAACGGCGCCAGCGCCTTCCTGAACGGCGCCGCTCCGGGCGGCAGCGGTATCGGCGGCAGCGTGAACCTGCTGCCGAAGAAGGCGGAGCGCGACATGACCCGCGCGACCATCGGCTACACGTCGGATTCGCATTTCTCCGGCGCGCTCGATGTCGCCCGCCGCTTCGGCGAGAACAACGAATGGGGCCTGCGCGTGAACGGCTCCGCGCGCCGGGGCGACGTGGCGATCGATAACGAGTTCCATTCGAGCTACGTCGTGGGCGGCACGATCGACTACGACAGCGGACCGCTGCGTGCGATGCTCAACGTGAACTACCAGCGCCTGCGCCAGTCGAACTGGCGCCCGAAAGTGGCGATCGGCTCGGTCATCCCACGCGTGCCCAAGGCGGACGCGAACTACTCGCAGCCCTGGAGCCTGATCCAGACCAGGGACTTCTTCGGCACGTTCAGCCTCGAATACGACCTGGCCGACAATGCCATGCTCTACGCCAAGGTCGGCGCGCGCGACGGCAGGGAAGACCAGACCACCGCCAGCATCACCCTGCTCGATCCCGCGACCGGCGCGGCGACCGGCAGCGGATCCTACGTGCCCCGCACAGACAACAACGAATCCGCGACGAGCGGCCTGCGGGTCAAGCTGAACGGCGGCGGCATCAGCCATGAAGTCAATGTCGGCGTGGCGGCAAGCTGGCAAGTCAACCGCAACGCCTACGACTTCTTCGGCAGCTACGATACCAACCTCTACGACACCCCGACCGTGGCCGTACCGCCGTCTGTCCTGCTCGGGGGCGATCTCGACGATCCGTTCCCGATCAGCCGGACCCGCGTGGCAAGCGTCTTCGCCTCGGACACCGTAGGCTTCTGGGACGATCGTATCCTGATCACCGGCGGTCTGCGACTCCAGCAGATCAAGACGACCTCCTATGCCTATACCGACGGCGCAAAGTCCGGCGGCTACAACAAGGATGCGGTCACGCCCGTCGTCGGCGTCGTCATCAAGCCGGTTGCAGGACTCTCGTTTTACGGCAATCGCATCGAAGGACTGGTGCAGGGTTCGACGGCCGGAGCCACCGTCGAAATCGGCGGCACGCCCTTCCCGGTAACGAACGGCGGACAGGTCCTGCCTCCGGTCAAGTCGGTGCAATACGAAGTCGGCGGCAAGCTGAACATGGGCCGCTTCAACGCCGGGCTGGCACTGTTCCAGATCGACAAGCCGAACACCTTCTATCGAGCCGATGCCGACAATCCCGGTTTCTACGAATACGGCAACTTCGGCACCCAGCGGAACCGGGGCGTCGAATTCACCGTCGACGGCGAGCCGGTGGACGGCCTGCGCGTCATCGGCGGCGTGACCTATACCGACGCCAAGCTGCGCCGCACCGACGGCGGCGTGAACCAGGGCAACGATGTGGTCGGCGTCCCCGATGTTCTGGCCAACGCCAATGTCGAATGGGACATGCCCTTCCTGCCCGCGCTGACTCTGACCGGGCGCGTGGTCTATACCGGCAAGCAGGCGGTGGATCAGGCCAATACGCTGGAACTGAACGATTGGACGCGGTTCGATCTCGGCGCCCGCTACGTCGCGCTGCTCGGCGGAGACACCCCGCTGACGCTGCGCTTCAACGTCGATAACGTCGCCAACAAGCGGTACTGGGCCTCCGCCTTCGCCGTGTTCGGCACCCAGTTACTCCAGGGCACCCCGCGCACGTTCAAGGCTTCCGCCTCGATCGAGTTCTGACCCGGAAGCCTGGCATCACCCTTCCCTGAACGCCCAGCGGCAGCCGGATCCGGAAGACCGCTGGGCGACAGTTCTCAAGGTTCAAATCCCGCCGAGAGCATGGGCGATCTGCCGAGCGAGGCTCAGGCAAGAGCCTGCCTCCTATTTCATGATATGATGCAACATATCGTTGACCTATATCTTTTGTCCTGACAGAAGCTGCCCCAACCGAGGGGGCAATGATCGCTCGCGGCATATTTCATCGTGGGGATCGCATGCTTCGTTTTGCCAAGGACCGCTGCCTGCTCGCAGGGACCCTGCCGTTTGCCATGGCGCTGGCGCCGCTCGGCGAGGCGGCGGCCGAAGAGGTCGAGGGGGAAGACCGCAGCGAGACGATCACCGTGACCGGCGTGCGCCAGGCCTATCGCGGCAACTTCGCGGTCTCGGAAATTCCGCAGTCGATCGCGGAGATTTCCGGCGAAACACTGGCGCAGAACGGCATCCAGCGCCTGACCGACGCGCTCGACCTCAATGCCTCGGTGGTGCGGCAGAACACGCTGGGCGGCCTGTGGGATTCCTTTGCGATCCGTGGGTTCAGCGGAGACGAGAACTTGCCGAGCGGCTACCTCGTCAACGGCTTCAACGGCGGGCGTGGTTTCGGCGGACAGCGCGATGCCGCCGGGATCGAGCGGGTCGAAGTGCTGAAGGGTCCCGCCGCGGCGCTCATCGGCCGCGGTGAGCCGGGCGGCACGATCAACCTCGTGACCAAGCAGGCCGAACTGGGCCGCACCTTCGGGAGCGCCTCGATCCAGTACGGCAGCTGGGACAGGGTGCGGGGCGAGGCAGACGTCAACCTCGCCCTGACGGCAGGCCTCACCGCGCGGCTGATCGGCTATGCCGAGGACGGCGATACCTTCCGCGATCACGTTCATCAGTCGCGCTGGGGGTTCCTGCCCTCGATCGGTCTCGCGCTCGGTCCCGATACGCGCCTCACTTACGACTTCGAGAAGACGCGCGTCGCCGTGCCCTTCGATCGCGGCATCGTCGTGCTGGACGGCAACTTCGATACGGTGCCGCGTTCGCGGTTCCTTGGCGAGCCGGGAGACGGTGACACCGTGGCCCGCGCCACCGGCCACCAGCTGCGCCTGCAACACGAGTTCAGCTACCGCTGGAGCCTGCTGGTCGGCGGCAGCCTGCGCGATACGCTGCTCACCGGCTTTTCCTCGGATGCCGAGACGGTCGCCTCGCGGCAGGCACTCTACGCCGACGGCCGCTCGCTTTCGCGCCAGCGCCGTTCGCGGCGCTACGATGCCCGGCACTACGTGGTCCGCGCCGAGCTTGCGGGCGAGTTCGATACCGGCTCGCTCCGCCACCGGGTGCTGATCGGCGCGGACTACGACAGCTTCGACTACGATCAGGTGTTCCTGCGCTTCCGCCCGCCTGCGCTGAGCACGAACCCCACCCAGCAGCAGGGCAACGTCATCGACATTCACGTTCCGGTCTATGGGCGCTTCCCGCTGCCGGTAGGCGCGACGATGATGGACCGCATCGATCGCCAGCGCTCCATCGGTGCCTATGTGCAGGACCAGATCGAGATCACCGAGCGCCTGCAAGTGCGCATCGGCGGCCGCTTCGACCATCTGGAACTCGAGACCGACAACCGCCTGAGCGACGTCTACAGCCGCCGCAAGCGCAGCCGTTTCAGCCCGCAGGCGGGCGTGGTCTACAAGCTGAGCGAGCCGCTGACCGCCTATGCCGCCTATGGCCAGGGCTTCCGCGCCAATGTCGGCACCGATGTCGGCGGCACGATCTTCGATCCCGAGACCAGCAAGTCCATCGAGGCCGGCATGAAGCTGACCCTGCTGGGCGGGGCGCTGAACGGGACACTGGCAGCCTTCCAGCTGACCAAGGCCAATGTGCTGGCCACCGATCCGAATGCGCCGGGCTATTCGCTCGCCATAGGCAAGGCGCGCAGCCGCGGCGTGGAGTTCGATCTGGGCGGCCGCCTGCCCGGTGGCTGGGACGTGCTGCTGAGCTATGCCTTCGTCGATGCCGAGGCGCGCTCGACGATGGTCGGTCCCAACACCGCCTTCCAGGTCATGCCCGGCGATCCGCTGGTGAACATTCCCAGGCACAACCTGAACATGCAGGCCATCAAGGCTTTCACCCTCGGCGAGCGCGAGGCGCAAGTCGGTGCGGGCATGCAATATGTCGGCAAGCGTGCGGGCGAGACCGGCACCGATTTCATGCTGCCCGCGCACACGCTCTTCCGTCTGTTCGGCAAAGTGGACCTGATGGAGCACCTCGAACTGTTCGGCTCGATTACGAACCTGTTCGACACGCACTGGTACGCCAACAGCTACTCGCCGCTCTGGGTACAACCCGGCGCGCCGCGCACCGCGACCGTGGGTCTGCGCGCTCGATTCTGATTTCCGTCTCAAGGATAATGCAATGCTGAAGTTCGGCACTCTCGCCGCCGCTCTTGCCTCCACCCTGCCCGTCCCGGTGGCGGCCGCAACGCAGGGGCCCGATCCTGCCGCCATCTTGCCGCCCGCACTGGCCTGGTCGGGCGCAAGCGAGAAGCTCCTCGCCCCTGCGAACGATCCCTGGATCACCCCGGCGGAAGCCGCGGGTTTCCGCACCACGCCCCGCTATGACGAAGTGCGCGACTGGCTGGAGAGGCTCGCACAGGCTTCTCCGCTCATCAGCGTCGAGAGCTTCGGCAAGACCGGCGAAGGACGCGACCTGCTGATGGTGCGGGCCAGTAAAGGCGGCACCGGCAAACCGGTCGTGCTGGTGCAGGCGGGCATCCACTCGGGCGAGATCGACGGCAAGGATGCCGGGCTCATGCTGCTGCGCGACATCGCGATACGCGGCAAGGCGCACCTGCTCGACAAGGTCGATCTCGTCTTCGTGCCGATCCTCAATATCGACGGCCACGAACGGGCCAGCCCGTGGAACTTCCTCCATGTCCGGGGCCCCGAGGCCAAGGGCACCGAGGGCAATGCCCGCGCCATCAACCTCAATCGCGATTACGCGAAACTCGATACGCCCGAAGTGCGCGCCGTGGTCGCGCTGCTGCGGCGGCTGGACCCAATGCTTTACATCGATTGCCACGTCAGCGGCGGCTTCGACATGCAGTACGACGTGACCTACACTTATGCCGGATGGGGCAAGTATGCGCGCCACCGGGCGACCGCGCAGTGGCTGGAGCAGCGCTTCGGCCCCACCGTGCAGAAGGCACTGACCACGGCCGGGCATGAGCCGATCATCTACCCCAGCCCGATCGACACCCACAATCCGCAAGCGGGGATCCGCTACAGCCCCGAAGGTCCGCGTTATTCGACCGGCTATGGCGATTTCATCGGTGTTCCGACCGTGCTGGTCGAGAACCACATGCTCAAGCCCTATCGCCAGCGCGTGCTCGGCACATATGTCCTGCTGGAGGCGGCACTGAAGCTGGCGGCGCAGGATTCAGGCCGCATCGCCGAGGCCAAGGCAATGGACCGCGCGGAACGGCCCGCCCGGTTGCTGACCCGCTGGACGCCCGCGAAGGAACCGATCGGTTGGGTGGACAGCTTCAAGGGCGTCGCTTTCGAAACCTATCGATCCCCCGCGACCGGCCGGATGGAGCAGCGCTGGACCGGGCAGCGGATCACGTTCCGCATGCCGATCATCGGTCAGGAATCCACCGAACTCGTGCAACTGCCCAAGGCCTGGCTGGTCCCGGCGGCCCAGACCGAGGTGATCGAAAAGCTGCGCCTCCACGGCATCGGCTTCGAAACGCTTGAAACCGATCGGACCGTTTCGCTCGACACGGTGCGCCTTCAGGACGTGAAACTGACGGCCGCACACGATGGCCGCATTCCGCTGGAGGCGCGGTTTATCCATGAGCAAGGCAAAGAGACGATTACGGCCGGAACCGTGCGGGTGCCGTCCGACCAGCCGCTGGGCTTGCTGGCGGCAGCACTGCTGGAGCCGGAGAGCCAGGACAGTTTCCTGGCCTGGGGCCTGTTTCCGGAAGTGCTCTCCTCACCGGCCGGGACGGAGGACTTCGTCATGGCGCCCTTGCTGGATGCCCTGCTGGCCTCCGATGCGAAGCTCCGGGCTTCTTTCGAAAGCAGGCTGACCGCCGATCCGGAGTTCGCCGCCGATCCCGCCGCGAGACGGAAATGGCTGGCCGAGCGTCTCCCCCAGCGCGACGCCTTCAGCCGCGTCTATCCGGTAAAGCGGGAAGTCACGGATAGCCCCAAGTAACCGATAATCCCGGCATCATCGACCGGTCTGGCGGCAGGACGATTGATGACCGGCACGGATGGTGTAACAGCGCCGGCTAATGATCCCTTCAGGAGAACCCAAAATGTCGGCGACGATCGAACCCGGTGCAACGTTCAAGGAAAATCTGGCGAAATTGCCTTCCATCGAGGGCGTGGAACGCATCGACCTCGTGAATGGTGAAGGGGCCATCGTCGCCGCCATCGCGAACCAGCCGGGCCAGCAAGGCTCGCTGGCAGTCTATCAGTACCTGAATGAGCAGTTCGACATCCTGGGTGCCGAAGCAGCAGAAGCAGGTCTGGTCGTCTTCGCCGAGCATACGCAAGATGCGCGTAATCGTCCCGGCGCCCATCCGAATATCGACCGCCTGCTCGCTATCGCCGCCGGAGCCGATCCGCTGCGCATCGAAGTCGTGGCTTGAGGTAGAACCCGCACCGCCCACAGCGGTGGGGCTTGATCGACAGGAGCGATCAATCCCCGCCGCTCTCGGGGCGATAGCGGCTCGGCGAAGCGCCCAGAACCCGCCGGAACATTGTCGAGAAATTGCCCGGGCTATCATAGCCGAGATCGAGCGCGATCGCCGTCACGGACTCACCCGACGCCAGCCGGGGCAAGGCCACCGACAGGCAGGCCTGCTGCCGCCATTCGGCAAAGCTCATCCCGGTTTCGCGGCGGAACAACCGCGTGAAACGGCGCCGGTTCATCGCCAGCGCCTCGGACCACTGGTCGATCGTGTCGTTCGCCTGCGGGCGCTCGAGGAAGCCGTGGCAGCGCTGCGCCAGAGCGGCATGGCGGGGAAAGGGCACGACCAGCGGGATCGCCGGTGCCCGGCCAATCTCGGCCACCAGCAAGTCCATCACCAGCCCGTCGCGGCCATTCTCGTCATACTCGGCAGGCACTTGCGAGGCGGCGACGAGAAGCTGGCGCAGGAGCGGCGAGACCGTGACCACCCGACAGGTCTTTGCCAGAGCGACGCTTGCCGTTCCGTCGATCAACACGCTGCGGGTCTGCACGGCGCCGACCATGCGCACGGAATGCGGCGTTCCGGCGGGGATCCAGACCGCCCGTTCCGGCGGCGCCACCCAGGCCCCCTCGGGCGTACTGACGGCGACCACCCCGCGCGCGGCATAGAGGAACTGGCCGCGCCGATGGCTGTGCTCGGCCAGTTCGAAGGAGGGCGGATAGTCGTTGCCGATGCCGACAACCGGGCGCGGCACGTCTTCGAAGTCCGCAGAATTGCGCTGTTGGAGATCCTGTCCCATTTGCATAGTTGATTGACCCATATGCCGAAGCGGGACATCCGCAAACCGAATAAGCGGGCCTGACGAGAAAAAGACAAAAGGACATGCAGGACATGGCAGCGAGCAGACCCGGTGCGGCGATGCGCACCGCAGACGATCACGCAATAAACGGAACGGTATTCGGAGTGATCGTCGCGATCAGTTTCTGTCACCTTCTGAACGACATGATGCAGTCGCTCCTGCCTGCCATCTATCCCGCGCTCAAGACCGACCTGCACCTGAACTTCGGGCAGATCGGTCTGGTGACGCTTGCCTACCAGATCACCGCCTCGATCCTTCAACCTCTGGTCGGCCTCTACGCCGACAAGCGCCCGACCCCGCTGGCCCTGCCGGGCGGCACGCTGTTCTCCCTCGCAGGGCTGACCGTGCTCTCCGCCGCCCACAGCTATGGCCTGGTCCTCGTCGGCGCCTCGCTGCTGGGCATGGGGTCTTCGGTGTTCCACCCGGAGTCCTCGCGCGTCGCGCGGATGGCGGCGGGCGGGCGGCACGGGCTGGCGCAATCCCTGTTCCAGGTCGGCGGCAATGCCGGACAGGCGCTCGGCCCGCTCGCCGCCGCCCTCGTGGTGGTGCGGTGGGGACAGTCCAGCCTGGCCTTCTTCGCACTGCTGGCCCTGCTTTCCGGCGCAGTGCTGTGGAACGTCGCCGCCTGGTATCGCAGCCACGGCCTCCAGCGACTTGCCGCCGGTCGCAAGGCGAAGCCGGAACTCGCCCTCCCCAAGGGCCATGCGGCGCGCGGCATCGCGATCCTGCTGGCACTCATCTTCTCAAAATACGTCTACCTCGCCAGCCTGACGAGCTACTTCACCTTCTACCTGATCCACCGTTTCGGGCTTTCGGTGCAGAACGCACAGTTCCACCTGTTCGCGTTCCTGGCCGCCGTCGCCGTCGGCACCGTGATGGGCGGGCCGCTCGGCGACCGCTTCGGGCGCAAGTACGTGATCTGGTTCTCGATCCTCGGCGCCCTGCCGTTCACCCTGCTGCTGCCCCATGCCAGCCAGTTCTGGACCGGCCCGCTGACCGTGGCGATCGGCCTGATCCTGGCCTCCGCCTTTCCGGCGATCGTCGTCTTCGCCCAGGAACTGGTTCCGGGCAAAGTCGGGATGATTTCAGGCCTGTTCTTCGGCTTCTCGTTCGGCATGGGCGGCCTTGGCGCGGCGGTGCTGGGATGGCTGGCCGACCGGACGAGCATCGAGACTGTCTACCATATCTGCGCTTTCCTTCCGGCCATCGGTCTGCTGACGGCCTTCCTGCCACGCGTGGGCAGGGACTGATCCCTTCCGAAAGGACACGCCCCCACCGGCGACATTGTCGGTCGTCGGTGGGGGCGGCATGGTCGGCCTTTTAGAAGTCAACCGTGGCGGAGAGCCACAAGCGGCGGCCTTCCTGATTGATCGAATAGGCCGGGGTATAGGCGGTCAGTGTTCCGCTCTGGTAGGGCACGTAGACGGCATAGTCCGTGTCGAACACGTTGTAGACGGTCGCCGCCAGGCGGAAAGCGGGGGCGATCTGGTACGATCCGCCGAGGTGGAAGACCTCGTAGCTGCGGAAGTCTCCCACCGCCGTCTGCTGGGCGTTGTTGCCGCGATAGCGGCTCGACCGGACTTCCGCCCGCGCCCAGAGGCTGGCGGCATCGCTGACCTTCCATCGCAAGTTGCCGTTCAGCATGTGCTTGGGCATGCCGATCAGCGGCAGACCCTTCTCGCTGCCGCTGAGCTGCTCGGTCTCGGTGTAGGTATAGTTGACCGAGAGCGAGACGGCAGGCGTGAAGGCCAGGCGCGTCGCCACTTCCACGCCGCGCGTGCGCGCATTGTCGATATTGATCGACTGGCCGAACAGGTCAACCGCGGGGAAGTTGCCGACATCGAGACAGCCCGGACGGTTCGGATTGCCCGCGAAGGAGCAGTTGGGAATGCCGGGGCCGCTGGCGATCTTGTCGTCGAAGTCGTTGTTGAACAGGGTGACGTTGCCGCTGAACATGCCCTTGTCATCGAAGTAGATGCCCGCTTCGTAGCTGGTGCTGGTCTCCGGCGTCAGACCGGGCGTGCCGATCAGCGGTACGCGGCCCTGGCTGCCGAAACCGATGATGCCGCTGGCGATCTGCTCGACGCGCGGGGTCTTGAAGCCGCGGCTGACGCCGCCCTTCAGCGTCAGCGCATCGGTCATGTTCCAGACCGCATAGGCGCGGGGCGACCACTTGTTACCGAACGTGGAATGATCGTCGTAGCGGGCGCCGCCGGTCAGGTTGAAGCCGTCCACGACCGTCACCGTCGCTTCGGCGAAGCCTGCCCACTGGGTGAACGTGAGCGCCTCCGGAGCGACGCCATCGACCATCCGGGCACGCCAGTACTGGCCGCCGACCGTGAAGGCGACCGGCCCCGCCTTGCCCGCGAAACGGCTGTCGACGATATCGTTGCGCGCCTTCAGACTGCGGGCGCTGCCGGGTGTGGCGCCGGGCGTGCCGTTGGGGATCAGGCGGCCAATAGTCTCGGTCTCGTTGCGGGTCAGCGTAGTGTCGAGCTGGCCGAAGTCACCAGCCCGCCAGGTATGGGCGGCGACGTAATTGGTGCGGTTGAACTTCTGCTTCGTCGCATAACCGCCCGATCCCAGGGTGCCGAGCTGGCCCTCGGTATTGTCGTAGATCTGTTCGTTACGGTCGAACTCGAACCAGAGATCGTGATCGGCATGAGGCGTCAGGCTGAGGCGGCCGCCGTAAGTGTAGATGTCGGAACGGACAGGGTTGCGGCCCAGCGTCAGGGCGGGGTCGCCCGGAATCTCGATGTTGGAACTCTCGCGGTGGAGGATGCTGCCGCGCAGGGTAAGGCCGACCAGATCCTTGACCACCGGCCCTTGCGCGAAACCGTTGATGGACTGAATATTGCCGAAGCGATCGTCTTCCTGGATCGTGCTTTCCGCCGTCGCCGTGCCCACCCAGCGGCTGCCGACCTTGCGGGTGATGATGTTGACAACGCCGCCCATCGCATCCGAACCGTAGAGCGTGGACATCGGGCCGCGCACGACCTCGATCTGCTGGATCGCCGAGAACGGCGGCATGAAGCTGGTAGAGGTCTCACCGAAACCGTTGGGCGTGACTCCGCCCGGCGCGTTCTGCCGGCGCCCGTCGATCAGGACCAGCGTGTAGTCGCTGGGCATACCGCGGATCGAGATGTTGAGACCGCCGGTCTTGCCCGCCTCACCGCCGACGTCGATACCCTGAACATCCTGCAGCGCCTCGGCCAGACTGACGAAGCGCTTGTCCTGAAGCTCGGTGCGATCGATCACCGTGATGCTGGCGGGCGCCATCGAGATGTCCTGCGCATAGCCCGCCGCCGTCACCACGATCGGCTCGCCGTCACCGGCCTCTTCGGCACGGCCCGGCTGCGCCGCCAGCGCTGCCATGGCCATGATGCTCGCCCCCGCCAGTCGGCGCTTCGGTTGCCCGGAAAATTTCGTCACACCTGTTCCCCTGAATTTGCAAGTGCGAATGACTTGCATTTGCGGGGCACTGGTTATAGCCGCGTCGCTCTGTCAATCTCCGGTCGAGAAACGCACGCTCCAGACATCAAATGTAACGGCGCGCAAACCTTCGGTGAATGGAGGTTATGAGAATTGCTAATAGAATATTGTAAGATGTTTCCGGATAGGCGCATGAATTCCGAAATCCCGCACGCTTCAGGCTGACTATCCGCGTACCGAATCCCGCTTATCGATGTGCCTGCCCCGCAACCTCTTCGTCCTGGTCCAAAGCGGAACGGATACGGCCTGCCACGCGGAATCATCGAAAGCGAGCATTCCGGCCCGATCGCGAAGTTACCCCGCTATTTGCAGCAATTTTTCAATATTCGGATTTTCCGATCCGCTATCGTCCGCCCTCGGTATCGACAGGATTGACGCGTCCCACGATCAGTGGATCGGCGGTGGTCAGCGGCAGGATCGGCATGTCTTCCACATTTCCGCCGAACGTCGCGGCCAGCACGCTTCTGGAAAACGACGAGACCGCCGCCCGGTAGCCGATGTCGGCAGGCATCGGCTGGTCGAAGAAGATCAGGAAGTGGATGTCCTCCTCGCCCAAGACCTCGATCTGGTGCGGATAGGACTGCGGGATGAAATAGGCGTCTCCCGGTTGCAGTTCATATGTATCAACGCTGCCGTCCGGATCGAGGATCGACATGCGCGCATGGCCCTTATGGACGTATCCCATCTCGGCCGTTCCCGGATGCCAGTGCGGTTCGCGCATGCCGTTCTCGCGCACGACGACGGAGTACATCGCCAGGTTCTTCAGCGAAGGCCAGAACTGCGACCTTGCGACCCGCGCAGTGCCGTAGGGGAAGTCGATGGGCGGGGTTTCGTCGGCGATATCGAACTTATGGGGATCGGGATATTCGGCCGCAGCCGGGATTTCCGCCGCCGAGGGGCGCCGCACGAGGATCGGCGAGCCGGTATCGCGCCTGACCGGAGCCAGCGCCGAGGCGGGCAGGTCGAAAGTATTGCCCAGCACGGCATCCGTCATCGCCCCGAAAGCGGCATGGAGCGAGAAATCCTCGGGCCGCTCGTCGCTGAACACGATGATCAGTTCCGCCAACCCTTCGCCGACGTTCTCGATTGTGTGGAGCGAGCCGGTGGGAATATGGAACATCTCACCGGGGCGGATCGTGAAGGAGCCGAAGACGTCTGCCGTATCGAGTACCGAGAGCAGCAACGTGCCGGACAGGCAATAGGCCAGTTCATCGGCATTGGCATGCCAGTGCGGCTCGCGGATCGCATCGGGCGCCAGAACCAGCCGCTTCATCGACATGCGCCGCAGGAGCGGGAAATTGTCGGCGGTGAGTCTTCTCACCGATCCGAGTTCGCCTTCATAGCTCGGGTCCGCATTCAGTAGCGATCGCACGTGCCGGGAAGCAGCCATCTTCATCTCCATGTCAGGCCATCGGACAACCGGGTTCGGTCGCCGCTGCCGTTCATGAAGGTGGGCGCGGTAAAAGCGGGTAGTACCCATACCTTGGTTGGGACGCCCCGATCGATCGACTGGTCCCGTTTACCGACCGCGCGATGCGATCGGGCCACCACTCGATCGCATCGCTTCAGGGATGCATTATTCGGAAAGCCTTTTCCGGAACAGCGAGCCGACCAGCCGGGCCTCCCAGATACGGCCCACGAAATAGAGCGCGGCAAAAATTCCGGCGAATATATAAGCGGCCTTGGGAGAGGCCTTCCTGTCGCCGCCGCGCTTTTCGTCCTTCTTCGGCTTTTCGGGCGCGGGCGCGCCCAGCGCCTTGTCGATCGGGTTCTGGATCAGCATCGCGCTTTCCCGCTTGGCCTTCTTCAAGGCTTCGGCCTTGTCGGCCGTTTCGGCAGGCGGCTTGTCGAACTTGCCCTTGAGCACAGTAAGCTGCGCGAAGGCCAGGAACAGCAGCGGTGCCAGAAAACAGAACAGCAAGGCCCGGCTGGTCAGATTGTAGTGCAGGACCTCCCCGCCCACGCCTTGTTCGATCCGCAGGACACCGCCGTCGAACACCGACATCTTGTCCTGCGCCGCCGGATCGATCTTGCGGAAGGTCAGGCTGTCGCTGGTTCGCTTGTGGCTGGTTCCCGTCTGCCGGAACAGCGGCACCAGTCTCTCGAAGGCATCGTCGCCCGACTGCTCCGGAGCCAGCGCCAGACTGCCCCGCACATGCCAAATCCAATTGATGAAGCGTGAATTCATGGGATCGTTTCTCTGGAAGAATGCTGCGATGCTGGCGAAATCTGCCCGCTATTCTGCGGGAACGGCGGTCGTCCGGCCGAACCGCTCCTTCATGGTTTTCCAGCCTTCGGTGAAGGGGAAGGTCATCTGCTCGCGGATCGACATGCGGCGTCCGCCTTCCATTCCCAGCAGTTCCGCCTCGCCGTCCACGCACGTTCCGAACATGCGGTCGATGAAGATGAAGGTGTTGGAATAGTTGCTGCGGCTCGCCTCGAAATCCTGCGAGTGATGCAGGCTGTGGTGCTCCGTCGTGTTGAACAGATAGCGCCACCAGCGAGGGGAGTTGAAACGGACGTTGATGTGCTGGTACGTCCCGATCGCCATGCCGAAAGCACCGGCCAGCAACGCAGCGCGCGGCAGGAAGTCGAAGAACCCGCCGATGCCGAGACCGATCAGGAACAGCTCCACCGGATTGCCGACAGCGCCCTTGTTGATGTTCAGCTGGGTGATGTAGTGGTGCACGGAATGGGTCAGCCAGAGCGGATACCAGTTGTGCATGCCCCGGTGCATCCAGTACTGCCCGAAGTCGAAGATGAAGGCGATCAGGAAAGCCTGGAGCAGCAACGGCAGGCCCAGGAACCAGCTGAACTTGTCCCAGTCGAACTGGTGCAGGATGCTCTCGATCATCACGCCGTCGCCGATATAGTCGTCGACCAGACGCAGAACGGTATAGCCCAATCCGACGTAGAACAGGTCGGTGGTCAGTTCCTTCCAGGTCAGGCGCCAGCTTTCGTGGCGCGGGAAGGCCCATTCCATGGCCAGCAACAGCACCTTGAAGCCGATGCCGATGCCGATCGCCGTCGATGCCTTGGCGATCGAGTTCGGTGCATAATACCAGAAGGCAATCAGTGCGAAGAGGATCGTCGGCTGGAACCAAGTGAAGACGAACTGCTTCACCGGGCCGCCTTCCACCTTGGGAATGTTCTCCCACCCCACGATGACCGGCGACTGCCCGCCGATGATCCGTTTACCTACACGAACCCCTTCCATATGCCTGCCCTCGTAGAATTTTCCACCCGTTCGAACGATCCGCTCCTGTAAGAGCGACCGCCCGCTGCGGCTCATCGAATGGGCGGAAGCCTATGCCGCTCTTCGCCCTGAGCTTGAGTCGAACATCCTGAAAGGGGCTTCTTCACGCCAGATGGCAATGCCATATGCAGAACATAGATCAGGTCTATGCCGGAACGACTGTCATGACCCAGAAACAGAAAAGCCCCCTTGCTCAGGGCAAGGAGGCTTTCAGCCAGGCCAATCGCTGGCCTGTTAGGACCTGACCGTCAGCGCGCGAGAGCGAGCTTTGCCGCAGAAACGCGGGAAGCGTCGGCGCGGCGGTTCTCGATGCGATCGCGGATATCGGCCAGAACGGCGGCGCGGCAGTCCTGCGCCTTGCGTTCGAGGGCGAGGTGCACACCGGACATCTTCTCACCGCAGACCGAGCGCGCGGCATTGTCCATGCGAATGGCGAGGCGCTGCTGCCCTTCCGCGGTCGCAAGGTCCAGTCCCTTCAGATCGAGGACGGCCTGATCGCGAGCAAACGGGTTTTCGCCGGTAGCGGCCCCGGTTTCAGCCGATGCGGTCGTTGCGAAGGCCAGCGATGCCAGCGCCAGAATGCCAATCTTCATCATCTTCTCCAAAGCGCGGATACAGGATCACGTCTACGGTGACTGACGTCGCCATAGCGCTTTTGGGAAGATCTTGCAATATATCGAGCAGTTTTGACGCCCGCTGCAGTCATTTACCTCTGCGGTATTACCAGATAGGCCAGTTCAGTAATACCCCCCAACATGCCGATCGGCAGATCGACTTGATTTACAACACTATCCTGCACACCTGGATTTTGCGTGGTAACGGCAATACTGCGCGCTCCGGGCAAGGACCATGCGCGCACGCTCTCGATCGAGAGCAGCACTTTCCACCCCCGCCCGCCTTCCGCACGGACGAGATGCCCGTTGACGCGAACAAGCGCGTCGGGGTTTTCGCGAGTCCCGGACAGGAGCAGGCAATCGCCGCTTTCGCACGACACCAGACGCGCCTTGTGATGAGGCTCAGCCAAGGCCGGTTGCGCCAGTGCCGCGATGAGGGCCGCTCCACAAAGGGCTAGGGAATGCCTCACCAAACTCACCGGCCTCCCCGCCGACCAGGATCGCAATCCCTGGCCCCGCGAATGGCACCGGCCCGCGCCTCCATGCCTTCTCGCAAAACCCTGAGGACCATCGCCGCAAATACATGGAGGCCACCGGCGAAACCCGTCCGCTTTTCCAGAAGATTGGTTCTGAGGGTCACCTGTCCACCTTCATCCTGCCTGTACCCGGCAAGACTGAAGCCAAGCCCATCATCGGGACAGAGGCGAATTCATGATGGAAGGCATAGATCCGGTTTATGCCCCGGTTCGGCTACGCTCGGGGATGCGCGCGTATCCGCCGGAACACTTCGTCCACGAAAAGCTGCGTGGCGGTATCGCGTTCCGGCTCGGCGCGGGCGAGCAGGAAGATGTCGTAGCCCGGCTCGAAATCGCCGTGGAGCAGCGGCCAGAGCAAGCCCCGCTCCACGTCCGTCTGGACCACTGAAGTCGGCAGGAAGCCGATGCCCACGCCGCAGAGGATCAGGCGGCGGACCTCGTTCATGTCGTCGGCCAGCGCCGCCACCCGCGTCCCCAGCCGATAGCGGCGGCGCAAGTGGGTGATGATCTCGATCTCGCCCTCGCCCATGAGCACGAAGGCCTCGCTCTTGAGCTCCTGCGGCTGGGTGATGCGATAGCCGAACAGCGGGTGGCTGCGGCTGCAATAGAGCTGCTGGCGCTCGACGAACAGCGGCTCATAGACGAGATTGCCGCGAACGCTGTTGTCGTAGCCGATGCCGACTTCCACTTCGCCCGATTCCAGCGCATCGAGCACCTGGCGCCAGGAGGAAACCCGGATCTCGATCTGGATATCGGGGTTGCGCCGGTGGAAGCTGGCGATCGCCTCGTCGAATTCCTCGGAAACGATGGCCGACACGATCTGGATCCGCACCACGCCTTCGACGCGCTTGGTCGCCTGGGCGATCTGGTGCGGCATCATCCGGGCGGATTCGAGCATGTCCTCGCAAAGCGCCATCATCGCCTTGCCCGCCGCCGTCATCTCCACCCCGCTCGCCGTGCGGTGCAGCAGGGTGGCGCCGACGTGATCCTCCAGCCGCTTGAGCGCGGCGCTGACGCTGGGCTGCTGCTTGTTGAGCTGCCGCGCCGCCGCGCCGATGCCCCCTGCCCGCACGATATCGACGAATGTGCGCATCAGGTTCCAGTCCACCCGGCTGGCGAACTTCCTGTCTGTCAGCGGCGTGCGTTCGCTCATGCCTCGTTCCGTACCTTTATCATTGGCGCCCTCTTCCCTGCCGATAGCACGGCATCGGATCAGGCTGATAGAACAGACCGGCGATGAAGCGCGAGCGCCATGTGCAGGCCCGGCCCTAGCGTCCCGGTTTCAGTTCCGACCGGCTCCACCAGGAAAGCGTGTGCTCGTCATGGGCCGAAGTCCAGACCCCTTTGCGGGTCCAGCGCAAGGCGCCGCTGCCCGCCGCCTTGCCCTTGCGCGCCGTGACCGTCATCGTGGCGGGATCGATCACCGCGAAGACCTGATCGTCGGTCGTGCGCAGCCAGACCTTGCCCGCTCCTGTGTCGATGTCGCCCCACTTGAGATTGTCGCCCACCTTGATACGCCCGGCGAGCGCATTGGTGACGGGATCGATGCGGGCGACGGTGCCGTCGCCCTGCTCCTGCACCCAGACGCCGCCTTCACCCGCGATGAGGAAGCCCGGCTCCTTGCCGAGCGGGATCGTCGCGGTGACGGCGTTGGTGGCAGTGTCGATGCGCTGGAGCGACTGCTTCGCCGCGCTTACCGCCCAGACCGCGCCGAAGCCATAAGTCAGATACCATGTCCCCGGATCGACCGGGACCGAGGCGGAGACCGTGTTCGTCGCCGGATCGATGCGCGCAACGAGGCCCCCGCGATCCTCGGCCCCGTTGTCGCTGGCGACCCAGACCGAACCATCGCCCGCCACCACGTTGAGTTCACCGCTGGAGGCGATGCCGGTGGGGATCGTGGCGACCAGTTTGGCCGTCTTAACGTCGATCCGCTTGACCGCTTTCTCGTCGCAATCGGCCACCCACAGCGAGCCAGAAGCAATCGCCATCGCCCCGCAGGGATGCGCCATCGCCACTTCGGCGCGCTTGCCCTTGCGGGACCATTGCTCGACCCGGCCCTTGTTCGTCACCCAGACGGTCTTGCCGTCAACCGCGAGGAAATCCGCGAAACCCGGCACCTGGATCACCTGCTCTGCCTGAGCGAGCGAAGGCAGGGCCGCACTGGCGGCCAGCAGCATCATGACGAACTTGTGCATGGATTTTGCCCCTTACTCTATGTGAATTGTACTTGGAGCCGAACCCTTCTTCTTTTCTACAAAGGCAGCGGCCCACTCCCGGGGCTTCGACAAGCTCAGCCTGAGCGGGATTATAGGTTCTTCCACTAGCTCCGCTCACCCTGAGTTTGTCGAAGGGTCTCACACTGCAGAAGACGAGAGAGCTTCAGCCCTTGCTGGCGATATAGGCACGCCAGCCGCCGAGGTGCGTGATGTCCTCGGCCCCGTTCAAGGCGCGCGGCTCGGAGACGAAGCCCTTGACGGTGGTGCCGTCGGCCAGGGTCACATTGCCGATGGCGAGCGGAGCGGGAACGTCCACGGTGAAGCTGCCGAACTCGGCGACGCCCAGTTCGTAGACTTCCACCTTGATCGCCGCGCCGTCCTCGTCGTGCACCAGTGCGGGCTTGGGCGGCACGCTGTCGGCGATGGCGTAGAGCTTGTAGCTTGGCGCCGTCTCGAACGCGCCGACGAATTCGGCCTCGCGGCTGGTCAGCTGCCAGTGGAGCGGCATGTCCTTGAGATGGGCACCGACAACGGCGAGTTTCACAGTCTGCATCTTTCCCTCCAGATCGAGTGGCGGCGGCGCGGGAAGATCCGCGGCCGCAAGGTAAGTGTCCGCCGCGTCCAGCAGGGCGCGGTCGGTGTCGGCGGGGCCGATCAGGGTAATCCCGAAGCCCGTGGCATTGGCGCGGATGCCCGCCGGGACCGCGAGCGCGGCCATGTCCAGCAGGTTCACGAAATTGGTGTAGAGGCCGAGGTTGCTGTTGAGCGCCACCGGGGCGGCGAGCATCTCGGCCACGCGGTAGGTCGCTCCCGTCGTGGGGAAGGCGAGCATGCCGATCTCGCCCCACAGCAGGTCGGCGTGGCGCTTCAGGTCGGCCATGCGGTAGATGCAGTTGAACAGCTCGACCGCGCTCATGTCCTTGCCCGGCTCTACCACCGCGCGCACGGTGGGATCGACGGCGAGCGGGTTGCTGGCCAGGATGCCTTCCATCGCGGCGGTGCGCTCGGCCACCCAGGGGCCGCCGTAAAGCAGTTGCGCGGCTTTGAGCAGCGGGGCCAAGTCGATCTCGACGATCTCGCCAAGCCCCGCCAGCGTCTCAAGCGCCCGGTCGTAGAGATATTCGGACTCGACATCGCCGAAGAACACGCGCTGCTCGCGGCGCGGCACGCCGATGCGCTTCACGGCGAGCGGGCTGTCGGCCAGAGCCTTGGAATAGGGATCGGCCACGTCGAACCCCGCCACCACCGCATCGACCAGGCGGGCATCGGCAGTATCGTCAGTGAAGACGGTGATGCAGTCGATGGTGCGACAGGCCGGGACTAGGCCACGCGTGGACCAGCGGCCCTTGGTGGGCTTGAAGCCGATCAGGTGGTTGAAGGCGGCCGGAACGCGACCCGACCCGGCAGTGTCTGTGCCGAGCGCGAAAGGCACCAGCCCCGCCGCCACCGCAATCGACGATCCAGAACTCGACCCGCCACTGACATAGGCGAGGTTCGAGGCATTGCGCGGAATGCCGTAAGGACTGCGCGAGCCGTTGAGGCCGGTAGCGAACTGGTCGAGATTGGTCTTGCCCACGCAGACCGCCCCTGCCGCCAGCAGGCGCTCGATCACGCCCGCATCGGCTTCGGGCTCATAGGAGAAAGCGGGGCACGCCGCCGTCGTTTGGAAACCGGCGACGTCGATATTGTCCTTCGCCGCGAACGGCACGCCCGCCAAGGGCAGGTCTTCGCCCGCCGCGACGCGCGCATCGACCGCGCGCGCAGCGGCGAGCAGGTCCTCGCGGCTGGCCCGGCTGATCCAGACTTGCGGCTGGACGGCATCGTAAGCCTCGATACGCGCCAGCGCATCTTCGGCAACGGCAACAGCGGTGGTCTCACCGCTCCTGACGGCGGCGGCGATCCTGCTCGCGCTCAGGCGGTTCAGTTCGGTCATGCGTGCCTCCGCAGGGCCAGCATCGGCGCGCCGGGCTGCAAGGACTGCCCTTCCCGCATGTAGAGCGCTTCCACCGTCCCGCTGCCGGGGCTTTCGACTGGACATTCCATCTTCATCGCCTCGATGACCGCGATCTTGTCGCCTGCTTCGATATGATCGCCCGGCGCGACCAGCAGCCGCGCGACGCTGCCGCCATAGGGCGCTTCCACCAGATCCGAACCTTCGGGCAGCACGATCGCCGCTTCCGAAGGAGCGTCGGCCTCCTCCAGCTTCGCGGCATGGTCGAATTCGCCGAGCCGCTGCCATTCCTCGCGCTCTGCATCGAAGGCGGCCTTGCGGGTTTCCTCGAACCGCGCGATATCCTCGGCATTCTCGGCCAGGAAGGCGCGGTAGTCGGACAGGCGGAACTCGGACGGCTCGATACGGATCGACCGGCGTCCGGTTGGGAATTCGCGGCGCCAGTCAGCCAGCTCTTCAGCCGTAACCGGATAGAAGCGGATCTGGTCGAAGAAGCGCAGCAACCAGGGCTTGCCTTCGGTGAAGGCATCCGTTTGGCGATAGGTGTTCCAGACCTGCAGAGTGCGCCCGAACAGCTGGTAACCGCCCGGCCCCTCCATCCCGTAGATGCACATATAGGCGCCGCCGATGCCCACGACATTGGGCGGGGTCCAGGTCCGGGCCGGGTTGTACTTGGTGGTGACCAGCCGGTGGCGCGGATCGACCGGCGTGGCCACCGGCGCACCGAGGTAGACGTCACCGAGGCCCATGACGAGGTAGTTCGCCTCGAAGATCAGGTTCTCCACCGCGGCCTGATCGCGCATGCCGTTGATGCGGCGGATGAACTCGATATTGTCCGGGCACCAGGGCGCATCGTCGCGCACGGTGGCCATGTACTTCTCGATGGTCTCGATCGTCGCGGGATCGCGCCAGCTGAGCGGCAGGTGGACGATGCGCGAGGGGATCGCGAAGTCCTGCAGGTCGCCAAGGCGTTCCTCCGCTTCGATCAGCGCCGCGAGGGCTGCTTGCTGCGTCAGCGCCGCGCCGTCGAAATGCAGCTGGAGCGAGCGGATGCCGGGAACCACGTCGATCACGCCCGGCAGATCGAGCCGCTCCAGTTCCGTCATCAGGGCATGGACGCGGATGCGCAGCTCGATATCGAGCACGATCGGGCCATATTCGACGAGGACGTTGCGGTCGCCCTGCTGGCGATAGACCGTGCGCGGACGGCCCGGTGCCTCGGGGATTTCTCCGAGAATGGGCGAAAGATCCGCAACCGCGCGCGTCGGAGAGGTGGCGAGCGAAGCGCCGCTCGACACCAGATCGCGCTGCGCGGTTTCCGCCGCAATGGCATCCTCGATCGTGACGGGCGCGAAGCGCAGGCGGTCGCCCGGCGTCAGTTGCCCGATCTTCCAGCGGTCTGCGGCGATCACCACGAAAGGACAGACGAAGCCGCCCAGCGACGGGCCGTCCGGTCCAAGGATGATCGGCATGTCGCCAGTGAAGTCCACCGCGCCGATGGCATAGGGATTGTCGTGGATGTTGGAGGGGTGCAGCCCCGCCTCGCCGCCGTCGCTGCGCGCCCAGCGCGGCTTGGGGCCGATCAGGCGCACGCCGGTGCGGTTGGAGTTGTAGTGGACCTTCCACTCGGCGCCGAGGAACGTCTCGACATCCTCTCCGGTGAAGAAGTCCGGAGCGCCGTGCGGGCCGTAGAGAACGCGCAGGGTCCAGTCGGTGCCGATCTCGGGCAGGTCCACGGCGGGCAGAACCGCTTCCGTGGCTCCTCCGGCGAGATGCAGCGTATCGCCCGCCAGCAGGCGCCGCGCGGCATGGCCGCCGAACTGGCCGAGTTCGAACGTGCTGCGGCTGCCCAGATAAGGCGCGATGTCGAGCCCCCCGGCGAACAGGATGTAGCCCCGCAGGCCCCCGGTCGAAGCCCGGCCCAGCGCGAGCGTCTGGCCCGCCGCAATATCGATCGGCACACCGCGCGAGACCGGAACCCCGTCCAAGGTCGCGCCGAAATCGGCGCCCATCAGGCAGACGCAGGCCGCGGATACGAAGGAAAGGGTCGGCCCGGTGACGGTGACCTCAAGTCCCTCGGTGCCTTCGGGGTTGCCCAGCAGGCGGTTGCCGAGGCGGAACGACTGGTCGTCCATCGGCCCGGAGGGCGGCACGCCGACGCCCCAGAGCTTCTGGCGGCCCGGCCAGTCCTGCACCGTCGTCGCGGTGCCGCCGCTGACCACGCGGACCGCGCGGGGGTGATAGGCGATGGCATCGAGCACGCGGGTCGAGACTTCGCCGCTGGTGAAGGCGGGCGAGCGGACCACGTCGCGCAGCCAGCGCACATTGGTCTCGATGCCGTCGATCCGGCTGCGGTCGATCGCCGCCTGTGCCGCGGCCACGGCTTCCTCGCGGGTCGGAGCATGGACGATCAGCTTGGCCAGCATAGGATCGTACCAGGCGCTGACCGTGCTGCCGGACGAGCACCAGGTTTCTACGCGGATATCCTCGGGGAATTCGACGCAAGTGAGCTGGCCCGAAGTCGGGCGATAATCCAGCGAGGGGTCCTCGGCATAGAGGCGCATCTGCACCGAATGGCCCTTGGGCGTCGGGGCCGGGCCGTCGAGGAAGGCGAAGTCCCCCGCCCCGCCGCGCACCATCCATTCAACGAGGTCGATGCCCATGACCTCCTCGGTCACGCCATGCTCCACCTGGAGGCGAGTGTTCATCTCCAGGAAGAAGAACTCCTCGCGGTCGGCGTCGTAGAGATATTCCACCGTGCCCGCCGAGCGATAGCGCGCCGCCTCGCCCAGCCGCACGGCCGAGGCGATCAGTTCCGCACGGACATGCTGCGGCAGCAGCGGTGCCGGGGCTTCCTCGACCACTTTCTGGTTGCGGCGCTGGAGCGAGCAATCGCGCTCGCCGAGTGCCATGACCCGGCCCTCGCCGTCTCCGAACAGCTGCACCTCAATGTGCCGCGCCCGGCGCACGTAGCGTTCGAGAAACACACTGGCATCGCCGAAATTGCTGAGGCCAAGGCGCGCGACGGTGGCGAAGCCTTCGCGCAAGTCCGCTTCGTTCTCGCAGACTTTCATGCCGATGCCGCCGCCCCCGGCGGTCGCCTTGAGGATCACCGGATATTCGATTCCGGCGGCGGCGGAGACTGCCTCTTCCTCGTTCATCAGCAGGCCGGTGCCCGGTGCCAGCGGCACGCCATGCTCGGCAGCGAGTGCGCGGGCGCTGTGCTTGAGGCCGAACGTGCGAATATTGTCGGGCGTCGGACCAATGAAGACGATCCCGGCTGCCGCGCAAGCTTCCGCGAACTCGACATTTTCGGCCAGAAAGCCGTAGCCGGGATGGATCGCCCCGGCGCCGGTCTGCTTCGCCGCATCGAGGATCGCGGCGATGTTGAGGTAGCTTTCGGAAGTCTTGGCCGGGCCGATCAGCACGGCCTCGTCCGCTTCCGATACGTGGTTCGAGCCTTCGTCCGCCTCGGAATAGACCGCCACGGATTTCAGGCCCATGCGGCGCAGGGTGCGGATGATGCGGGTGGCGATCGCGCCTCGGTTGGCGATCAGAACCGTATCGAAGCTCATGCGACGACGATCATGCGAACGGGGGTGGGGTTGAAGCCATTGCAGGGGTTGTTGACCTGCGGGCAGTTGGAGACGACGACGACGACGTCCATTTCCGCGCGCAGGTCAACAGTCAGGCCCGGCGCGGAAATTCCGTCGACGATGCCCAGCGACCCGTCCGGCTCGACCGGTACGTTCATGAAGAAGTTGATGTTGGAAACGATGTCCCGCTTGCCGCGTCCTTCGAGGAGGTTGGCCTCCAGAAAGTTCTCGACGCAGGCGTGTTCGGCCTTGGTGTGGTGACCGTAGCGCAAGGTGTTGGATTCGCAGGAACAGGCGCCGCCGATGGTGTCGTGGTAATCGACCGAAGTGGCGGCGATCGTCATCAGCGCATTGCCTTCGTTGGACAGCAGCTTGGTGCCCGTCCGCAGGAACAGGTTGCCCTGTGCCGATACGGTGTCCTGCGCGCTGTAGCGCTCGGCATCGTCGGCGGCGGAGTAGAGCAGGAAGTCGACGGCCTGGTTGCCTTCCAGATCGACGATGCGCAGCGTCTGACCGGCCTTGACGTGGTGCAGCCAGGGCGCGCGGGCGGGAACGACCACGTCGTGGACGACTTTGCCGGTGAGGCCGGACATGTGGGGATCGGTGCTCATGATCGCGTGTCCTCTATTCAGCGGCGGAAGTAGTCTTCGACGTTGGTGAAGGCGCGCAGGCCCTCGGGCGTCGCATTGCGCACCGCATCGTCCTCGGCCGTCACCGCCCCCTGCCAGGCCGTCGCGCGCAGCGGCGTGACACTCCATTCGGCGCGCGGATCGAGCACGTGGGGGACATTGGCGATCACCACGATCACATCCATTTCCGCACGCAGGACCACGCTGCGGCCGGACGCGAAGGGACCGACTTCGGGCGTGATCGTGCCGTCTGCCTCGATCTTCGCGCCCTTGAAAAGGTTCACGCAGGGGTGGACGTCGCGGCGGCCCAGACCATGCTTGGCGGTTCCGAGCAGGAACCTGTCGCGTCCGCTGGGATAGGCACCGCTGTTGCGGCCCTCGCCGTATTTCGCACTGTTCGTCGCAGCGTTGGAAGTGCCGCAGAAGGTGTCGTGCGTACCCGCATCGTCTTCGAGAATACTGAACAGCACTCGGCCCATATCGGACAGCAGCAGCTTCCCGGCGCCGAGATAGGCGTTCCACTGGATCTTGACCGTATCGGCAACATTGAGCCGCTCGGTCGGCATCTCGGCATTGAAGACCAGCAGCGAGGCACAGGCATCGCCGTTGAGGTCGATCAGGCGCAGGCGCGATCCGCGCGACAGCCGCCGCGTGGCATAGCCGCCCGCCGCAATCGTTTCCTCCCACAGGAGGTCGGCAGCGGCGACACCGGCAGGCAAGTCGTCCGCCACCGGGGGCAGCACCGGCATGCTCTCGACGACGGTGCCGCCCTGTGCCCGCGCATGGTCGCGCGCGGCAAGCGGATCGGCCAGGGTCTGGGTCATGAATGCGCTCCGATGCTTCGAATGTCATCACCGCCGGTATCGTAGAGCGGCGGCAGAAGGGACGTCGTGGTGACCAGCTCCAACTGCTGCACCCCGCGTACCCGGCGAATGGCGTCGCAGAGTTCCTTCAGTCTTGCTGCGGGACCCTGCACGAGAAGAACTTCGAGGGACTGGTCATCCTCCAGCACGACATGCTGCGAGGAGATCACTTCCTTCAAGTAACCGGCCTGCGTCTGCGAGAGCTGGTGGCGCACCCGCCCGCGCTCGCTGCGGTAGACCAGGGTAATCGTTCCGGCGAACATCTCCTCCGGATGCATGAGCGAGCCGTGTTCCGTCAGCGCGTGGCGGATCAGTTCGGCGATGAGCTGGGAGCGGGAAGGCAGGCCGCGTTCCGCCACCATCAGGTCGAGCTGTCTGAAGAGATCTGCCGGGAGACTCATGCTGAGCCGCGCCAGGCCTGTGGTTTCGGAGCCCATGCCCACTCTCTTTTCAGTTATTACTATTTACGTCAATCGTAATAATATCAGGCTGGTCGATTTCCTCTTCGGGACGCTCGCGCATCGGCAGGTCGTAGACCACCGTGGCGCCGAAACGGTGCGGCGCGTGGGGATCGTGACGGCGCTTGTCGAGCGCGAGGACGCGGGTGCCGAGCGTGAAAGCCTCGCGGATATCGTGCGTCACCATGACGATGGTCAGCGCCCGCTCCCGCCAGAGGCTGCGGATCAGCTTGTGCATGTCGGCGCGGATGCCGGGATCGAGCGCACCGAACGGCTCGTCCAGCAGGAGGATGCGCGGCCGCTTCACCAGCGCCTGTGCGATCGCCAGACGCTGCTGCATGCCGCCCGACATCTGCGCGGGATAGAGATCGAGGCTGTGCCCGAGCCCCACCGCCGTCAGCATCTCGACCGCCTCTTCCTCGGCGGCGCGGCGGGCGCTGCCGAACAGGCGGCCGAGCACCGGCGCCTTCTCGCACTCCATGCCCAGGATCGTGTTGCGCAGCGCGGTGAGATGCGGAAACACCGAATAGCGCTGGAACACGACGCCCCGGTCGGGGCCGCATTCGGGCCTCAGCGGCACGCCGTCCATCAGGATCGCGCCCTGGCTCGGCCCTTCCTGCCCCAGGATCAGGCGCAGGAAACTGCTCTTGCCCGCGCCCGAAGGGCCGACGATGGAAACGAACGAGCCTTCCTCGATATCGAGGTTCAGCTTCTCGATGATGATCCGGTCGCCATATTCGACCCAGACATCGCGAAAGCTCAGCAAAGTGCTCAATGGCTTTCTCCATGGGCCCAGGGAAACAGGCGGCGGCTGAGGAAAGTGAGCGCCAGGTCCATCAGGATGGCTAGCAGCGCGATCCAGGCGACATAGGGCAGGATCACGTCCATCGAGAGATAGCGGCGCACAAGAAAGATGCGGTAGCCGAGGCCTACGTCGGAGGCGATCGCTTCGGCGGAGATCAGGAAGACCCAGGCCGGCCCGAGCGCCAGACGCATCGCGTGAAGCAGGCGCGGCATCGCTTGAGGCAGGGCGACGCGGATCATCACCTGCCAGCTATTCGCGCCCAGAGTCAGCGCCTTGATGGTCTGTTCACGCGGCAGGGCGCCCACATGCGCGGCGATGTCCCGGATCATGACCGGCGCAATGCCGATCACGATCAGCGCGACCTTGGCCGTCTCGCCGAGACCGAGTGCGATGAACAAGATCGGCAGCAACGCGATCGGCGGGATGACGGCAATACCCGTCACCAGCGGGCCAAGCGTCGCGCGCACCGGCGGCAGCACGCCCAGCGCCAGTCCCACCGCGAGCGCCATCAGCGTCGAGATGCCGAGACCGATGCCGAGGCGCTGGAGGCTGGCCAGCGTATCCGCCCAGAACACCAGTTGCCCGGTGAGCTGGTCCGGCACGAAGAGCAGCGCCGACATGCTTTCGGCCATGGCGCCGGGCAGCGGAAGGATCTTGTCCGCCGGATTCACCGCATGGCGGTTCGCCGCCATGACGATATAGACCAGCACCAAGAGCAGGATCGGCACCGCGCCGAGGAGCACCCGCCCCCCTCGCCCGACCTGACGATTCACCCAACGCATTGTCATGGCCTCACTTGAAAGGTTTCGTGCCCGATCGGACCCGAGCTAGAGCTTGCCGTCTGCCGCCATCTTCATAAAGCTGTCGTCGAAGCGCAGCGTCACATGCTGGGCGTCGCCAAGCGTCTTGCCGCCGGGGAAGGCCATGCCCACCGCATCGGCAGACGTCGCACCCTTGAACAGGCCCTTCGAGAAGCTGAAATCGCGCACTCGCGTCATCGTCGTCAGCAGCGCAGGCGCATCGGCCGCCGCGACCGCCGCCTTCGGGTCGGAATAGAGATAAGTCGTGCTGAGCTGGCTGTCGAACGCCTCGGGCGTGGAGCCTGCCAGCTTCGCCATCGCCGCACGCGCCGCCTTGCCCTCGGCATCCTGACGCACCATCAGCGCGGTCGTCTCGTACCAGATGCCCGCCAGCGCCTTGCCGAGGTTCGGATTGGCCTTGAGCGTGGCGGTATCGACGCAGAGCAGGTCGAGAATCTCGCCGGGAATATCGGCGGAGCTGAACACGAGCTTCGCGCCCGGCTGCGCCTTCATGGCCGTAAGCTGCGGGTTCCACGCGACCGCGACCTTCACGTCCGGGCTGGCGAAGGCGCCGACGATGTCCGCGTCTCCGGTATTGACCGTCTTCACGTCCTTGAGCTGGAGGCCGACCGAATTGAGACCGCGCGCGAGCAGGTAATGCGAAACCGAAAGCTCGACGAGGTTGACCGACTGCCCCTTGATCGCCTTCAGATCGCCAGCGCCCTTCATCAGGATGCCGTCGTTGCCGTTGGAGTAGTCGCCCACGATGATCGCGCTGGTGTCCTTGCCGCCCGCAGCGGGGATCGTCAGCGCGTCCATGTTGGCCACGGTCACGCCGTCGAGCTTGCCCGCCGTGTACTGGTTGACCGACTCGACGTAGTCGTTGACTTGCACGATATTGATCTTGAGGCCGTATTTATCGGCCCACTTCTTCACGATACCGGCCTGCTGGGCATAGGGCCAGGGCATCCAGCCTGCATAGATCGACCATCCGATATTGAATTCGGTGCGCTTGGGCGCTTCGCTCGGCGCCTGGGAGCAGGCGGCGGTGGCGAGCAGCCCGGCCATCAGCGTGGCCCTGGCAATGCTGCGGATCGATGCGATCATGACTCGGTCCCCTTTCGCAGTGCAGCATTGCCGCAATCGGGGACGTTGTCCATCACAAAATATTACGCTTCGAAGATTTTGTAATACTAAGCATGACCGGGCTATCCGGCAGGCCTCATCCGACGGTAGAGGACGTCAACCGACCTCTTCGCCCGCCACCTGCGCCTTGCGCGTGCGGCGCACAGGACGCTTGGCCGTGCCCTTGTCGTGGAGCGGCGGCAGCAATGCCGTGGTCGTGACCAGTTCGAGCTGGTGAACCCCGCGGATCGCCCGCAGCGCATCGCAGAGTTCCTTGAGGCGGGCCGCAGGCCCCTGCACCAGCAGCACTTCCAGCGACTGGTCGTCTTCCAGAAAAACGTGCTGCGACGAGATCACTTCCTTGAGATATTCCGCCTGGCTCTGCGCCAGTTGCTGCCGCACCCGCCCGCGATCGCCGCGATAGACGAGGGTGATGGTCCCGGCGAGCATCTCCTCGGGCCGGGTCAGCGCCTCATGCTCGGCAAGGGCATGGCGAATCAGTTCGGCAATGAGCTGCGAGCGCGACGGCAAGCCGCGCTCCTCCACCATCATGTCGAGCTGGCGAAACAGGTCAGCGGGCAGGCTCATGCTGAGCCGGGCCAGATTGGCGGCATCGCTGCTCACGCGGCAGCCCCTTCGGCCATGGTCACGATCGTCCGGTACATCGGCTCCATGCCTACCGGCGAGCGGGCGATCCGTCCAGAGCGGCCCCGCCTCATAAACCGTATCGATGGGGCCCATCTGTTTATTACCATTGCAACGAAACGTATTATCGATACCGTTGCCGAAATTGGTGCGGGCAGTTTGGGGACCTTCCGTGGCGCAAGATTCGACATGCACTCCTACGCTTGCCGCAAAGCCGCCCGAGCGGCCCTTCTATCCGAACGGCAACATCGCGCTGGGATACAACACGCCCGGCGTGCGCCATACCGACAGCGCCGTGCCGCTGCATCGCGGAGAGCCGGTCGTCCATGACTACGCCTGCGACGGACCCGCGCCCGGAAGCCTTTCCTTTCGTTGGACTTACGGCTCCAACGTCGCCGCCAAGAACCGCGATCCGCGCGTGCAGGTTGTGCAGTACAACGAGGACACCTTCGTCCTGCGCCAGAACGTCTGCGTTCATTGGGAAGCACCGTTCACCTACCTGTTGTTCGGCAACGCAGGCGCGCTGCTGATCGACACCGGCGCCACCACCGATGCCCGGCACTACCCCCTGCGCGAGACCGTCGATGCCATCGTGACACGCTGGTGCCAGGCACGCGGACGCACTTCGATACCGCTCACGGTCGCCCTGACCTCGGGCGAGGATATCGCGCAGAACCAGGGCCTCGTGCAGTTCGCCGGGCGGCCCGCAACCACCGTGGTTCCGAAGCCGCTGGCTGTCATGAAACAGTTCTACGGCCTTGGCTCCAGCTGGCCTTCGGGCACGGGCCGCATCGACCTCGGAGACCGCGTGATCGAGGTGATCCCGACCCCCGGCTCGCACAAGGACGGCGTCAGCTTCTACGACCCCTATTGCGACCTGCTCTTCACCGGCGACCTGCTGTTCCCCGGCAAGATCAATATCGGCAACGACCGCGATTTCCTCGCCTCGCTGGAACGCCTGCGGGACTTCGCCGCGAGCAAGCCGGTCAAGTGGCTGCTCGGCGGGCATGTCGAGATGATGTTCGTGCCGGGCCGCTACTACCCGCGCTTCGCCACCTACAAGCCTTACGAGCGTGTGCTGGAAATGACGCCCGACCTCATCGACGAGGCGATCGTCCACGCGCGCGCCGTACAGGGCAAGGACATGATGCTGATCCGCCCGGACTTCGTGCTGTTCAACGGCGTCAGCCCCGACCAGAAAACCAAGGTCTGGCCCGAAGGCGTGCCCAAGATCGACGCGCCCCACCCGTTCTGACCTCTTTCGTACATCAGGAACTCCAGATGGATCGCCGCACGTTCCTTGCCCACAATGCCGCCATCGCCGCCGTGCCCCTGACCGGTGCGGCGCTCACGGCGGCAACCGATACCGCCGCGGCCGCCACCCGTCCGGCGCCGATCGATTTCCATAGCGATCTTCCCGCGCCGGGAGCCTTCCCGAAGCGTTGGATCTGCGGTTCCTCGTCCTGCATGGACAATACCGACCCGCCGGTGCAGGTCCACTGGTATAACCCGCATACGGCGATCCTGCGCCAGAACAAGGCCTACAGTTACGAGGCCCCGTTCGCGCCGCTCTACTTCGGCAACGACCGGGTATTGCTGCTGGACGAAGGCTATGTGCAACTGCGCAATGACTGCGACTACCGCACCGCCGTCGACCAGTGCATCGACGAGTGGTGCCGCCGCAACCGGCGCGATCCCGCCAGCCTGGAACTGCTGGTCGCCTTCACCCACCTTCATGCCGATCACTACGCCGCGACCAACCAGTTCGCCGACCGTCCGAACACCCGCTGCATGGGCCTGACCCATGAGGAAATGGTCGGTTTCTGGGGCATGACCAACTACCCGGAACAGCGCGTCGCGCTGGATCTGGGCGGACGCGAGATCCTGATCTGGGGTTCGCCCGGCCATGTCGTGTCCGAATTCGCCTATTACGACAGCTATACCCAGATCCTCTATACCGGTGACATGTTCTACCGGGGACGTTGCTATATCAGTTTCTGGCAACCGTGGTTCGACAGCATGAAACGACTGATCGACTTCTGCAACACTCATCCAGTCACGCATGTCATGGGCTGCCATGTGGAGATCAGCAAGGACGGGCAGGACTACGCCTACGGCATGACCTGGCAGCCCGACGAGGCTCCGGTGGAAATGACCGTCCAGCAATTGCGCGAAGCCTATGCCCATGCGCAGAAGATCACCGAACCCGGCATCTATTTCACCGGCACCGTCTTTCTCTGCAACCAGACGCGCGGGACGACGACGATCGATCGCAATCCCTATCGCTACGACTGACCGGCGCGTCGCGAATCGGCATTGCGCTTCGGCAATAGATCCAGCGCGAATGGCGGGCCAAGGCAAGTCATCCAACGGTCCAAAGCTAACGCGAATTTGGCGGTTTTCCGGACTTTATAGAGGATTATCGCCAAGACCGGATCTTGGTAAATTAATACTCTTGACGAGAAATGTAATATCCATACCGTGTATCACGTCGCCTGGCAGAGCGATGAAAATCCGGGAGAGAGCAACTGTAGCAACAGGCCGGTCCACCGGCCTGGAGGGGGGTTTTCGATGGAACAACTGCCAATCTCCTATACGGTTCTCTCGGACGAAAGTTCGCATGACGGGCATTCGGCCCATGACCGCGTGAAGCAGGCGCTCTTCAACCTGATCCCCGCCGCCTATCTGGTCGCGATCGCCGCGTTCTGGGGGCTGGCGCCGAAGTGGCTGGTCGAAGGTCCATGGACGCTGATCGTCGTGACGTCGCTGATCACGCTCAGCGTGCTGGGGCTGGAATGGGTCAACGAGCGCCACGCGGGCTGGCGCATGAACCGGCGCGAATTCTTCACCGATCTGTTCTATGTGGTGCTGGGCGCCACCGCGATATCCTGGGCCTCGACGAAGCTCGCCGAAGACCCGCTGAAAGCGCTCAAGGCTTCGCTCGGCATCTCGACCGAATGGGCGATGCACCTGCCGTTCCTCGTGCAGGTGGCGATGGTGGTCTTCATCATCGAGTTCGGGCAATACTGGATGCATCGCCTGATGCACAATTCCACGCCGTTCTGGCTGACACACGCGCCGCACCACCACATCACCCAGCTCAATGCCGCGAAAGGCTACGTCGGCAATCCCATCGAACTGTTCCTGATCAGCCTGAGCCTGCTGGCGCTGTTCGACCTGCCGCTCGCGGCTGTATTCTGCGGGGTGAACGTCCTGGGTTCGATTTCCACCTTCGCCCACGCCAACGTCCGTGCGGATCCACCGAAGTTTTACTCACTGTTCTTCACGACGATCCGACATCACAGCCTGCACCATTCGACCGATTACGAGAGCACCCGCTGCAACTACGCCAACTCGCTGATCCTGCTGGACCGCCTGTTCGGCACCTATCGCGAAGGCGAGGCCAGCGTGGTCGGTCAGGACGACCTCAAGCGACTGTCGATCCGCGAGCAGTTCGCCTTTCCGTTCAGGCCTTTGCTCGAACGCATCAAATCCCCGATCGGCTGACAGGCAAGGTCGGTAACGAGAGACGCCCCGGCGCAACATCCGCGAAGATGGCCGGTCGTCATACAAAAAACTGTCTTCCGAAAGATCCGGCGCAGGCAGGCCGGGCGCGGAAGCCTCAGACCAAGGACAGGGAAGCAACATGACAGATCGCGCGAAATTGAGGGCAGTCCTGCTGTCCGCGACGATATTCACCGGCACTCTGGGCGCCATGCCCGCTCTGGCTCAGGACGCCTCCGCAGTGGCCGAGGACTCCGGCGACGCCATCGTCGTCACCGGCACCCGCCGCGCCACCACGATCATGGACACGCCGATCAACATCTCCGCCATCGGCGCCGAGGAACTCAACCGCCAGCGCATCGACGACGTGCGCGATCTGGCCGACTTCACCCCCGGCCTGACGATCTCGGACACGGGTCCAGGTTCGACCGGTTCGATCGTCCTGCGCGGTCTCAACGCCTCGGACGTCAGTTCCGACGGCGCGAATTACGACGATTCGCTCGGCATCTACCTTGGCGAAGTTCCGCTCTACTACGACTTCAAGCTGCTCGACATCGCCCGCGTGGAAACCCTGCTCGGGCCGCAGGGCACGCTCTACGGCCTCGGCACGCTGGCGGGCGCGATCCGCTACATTCCCAACCGCCCCAACACCGATGCCTGGGAAGCCACAGGACACGGCCGCCTCTACGCCAAGGGCCATTCGGACAACTTCGGATACCAGGCCGACGGGATGATCAACATTCCGCTGGTACGCGACCATGTCGCGTTCCGTTCCGCCACCGGCTATTACTACGATCCCGGCTTCATCGATTCCCCGCTGCTGCTCCAGACACCCGGCGTTTCGCTGCCGCAGCCGGGCGGCACCGACGGCGTCACCCGCGAGGAATTCGCCGCCAACCTGCGCCGCCGTGAGGACCTCAACTTCGAGCGCACCTTCACCACGCGCAACCAATTGCTGCTCCAGACCACCGAAGACCTCAAGGCGATCTTCACATACGCCTTCCAGCGCACCAAGACAGACGGTGCCCAGGCCAACAGTGCGGGCGTGATGGGCACGGGCAAGTACCAGAACGCGAGCCGCTACGAGGAGCCGGTGAACCGCCGCGCCCACCTCGCCAGCATGGAGATCGACGCCAACATCGCCGATATCGTCGATCTGGTCTCGACCACGGCCTATACCAACGTGCGCAACCGTTCGCGAAGCGACAATACCGACCTGCTGCTCGATCTTGACTACGACTACGAGCTTTTCCCGGCTTTTTCGAGCTGGAACGAGAGCGACGGCCGCCGCAAGCAGTTCAACCAGGAAATTCGACTGGTCTCACGCCATGGCGGCCCGTTCAACTGGGTGCTCGGCGGCTTCTACAACCGGCAGAAATACCACAACGACTATGCCGAGCACACGCCGGGCCTTTCCGACTTCTACGGCGTGACCGGCAATCCCGACGATCTCGAATATGTCAGCTACACCAAGTCGAAAGTCACCGAAAAGGCGATCTTCGGCGAAGGCACGCTGAAGATCACGCCGGAATGGCAGGTGACGGGCGGTGCGCGCTACTTCAAGTACACCTCCGACGTGCAGGGTGCGCTGGTGCTGCCGCTGCTCGGCGATCCGCTCAGCCCCTATGACGTCGATCCGGCGGGCGGCAAGGCCAAGAAGGACGGCTGGGTGTGGAAGTTCAACACTTCGTACAACTTCACCCCGGACCTCATGGTCTACGCGACTTACAGCAAGGGCTACCGCATCGGCGGCCCGAACCGCGTCGCGCCCTGCCCCGATCCGGTGCCCGCCAATCAGCAGAACGCCTGCGCCCTACCGAACGAGGTCCAGTTCGGCCCGGACAAGACGAAGAATGCCGAAATCGGCGTGCGCATGCAGCTGTTCGACCGCAAGCTGGCGTTCAACTTCGACGTCTTCCATATCAAGTGGGACGGCATCCAGGTGGACTCGGCCACATATTACGGCGTGACCGGGATCACCGTGAACGGCGGCTCGGCAAAGTCGCAGGGCTTCGAAACGTCGTTCCAGTTCAGGCCGGTGCCGCAGCTCGCCATTCAGGGCACCTATTCATACACCGATGCCAAGCTGACCGAGGACGTTCCGGGCATCATCACCATCCGTACCACGCCGAACGACTATGACGGGCGGCCGAAATTCACCCAGCTCGACGCCCTCGACGGCGACCGCCTGCCGGGGTCGGCCAAGAACGCGGGCAGCCTCGGCGCGACTTACACCGTGCCGATGGGCGAAGGCAGCGTAAGCGCCAACTGGACGGCGACCTACCGCGGCAACGTGGTTTCCCGGATCGGCTGGGATCGCGGCTATGGCGACAAGATCCCCAGCTACGTCCTCCACCGCGCCAGCTTGACTTACGAGACCGACAAGTACTCCGTCAGCCTCTTCGCGAACAACATCTTCGACAAGTACGCCGTCGTATCGGTGAGTCAGGATCGCTCGCGCATCGGCGTCAACGACGGGGTGGCGGTACGCTACTATCGCCAGGCCGTGATCTCGCCGCGCACGGTCGGCGTCGAGGCCCGGATCAAGTACTGACCAGACCTGCCGACAAAGGCGCCGCCGCCCCGAAAGGGCGGCGGCGTCATGCTATCCGGTCGCTATTCCCTGCGCTTCCAGCCAGGCACGGGCGGGTGCCAGTGCCTCTTCATAAGCCCGCCACTTCCCGATCCCGTCGCGGTTGATCGGCCGCCGCACTTGCGCCGCGCTCGGCGTCGCCACCGCTGCGCGGTTTTCATGGAACGACAGGCAGCTTTCGTCCCAGTCCAGTCTGCAATGGGCCAGCAGCCTGCGCGTCTCGCCTTCCTGATCGGCCACCAGATTCTCATAGGACAGTTGCAGGACCGCACCCGGCCAAAGTCGCTCCCACAGGCCCATAAGCCGGTCGAACCGCGCATAGTACCGCGCGGTGTCGATGAGATCGTAGGAATAGGCGTAATAGGCCGACTGGCTGGCGAACAGGTTCTTGTAATTGCTCCAGAGCGTATCCAGCGGTCCCCGCCGCAGGCAGACCACCCGCGCATCCGGCAGGGCGCGCAGGATATGGCCGATATAGAGGAAGTTCGCCGGCAACTTGTCCGTGAAGCGAGGTTTGCCCTGCCCGCAATGAACTCTGGCCCGCGCCAGATAGGCCTCTCCCAGCGCAGCCGGATCGATGGCGCCGCTCGCCGCGACGGTGTCGGCATCGAGCACGCGGCGCGACGCGGTGCCCGCCTGCTGCTTTACCGCCAGCGGCATCGCCTGCAACTCCCCCGCCGCCTCCACGTCCGGATGCGAGGAGAGGATGCGATCCACCAGCGTCGTGCCCGTGCGCGGCATCCCGACAACGAAGATCGGCGGTTCCCCGCGCCGCCCCTCGCCTTGGGCCAGCGATGCGGAGCCACCGGAAAACAGCGATTCGATCGCGTCGAATATCGCTTCATCCTGCCCGAAGTCGTAGCCGATCGCCTGTTTCTGCGCACAGTTGGCAGCGGTGAGATGGCGCAGGGAGGCCGCCGTTTCGCCAAGGTCTTCCAGTTCCTTGGCCAGGGCATAGCGGATACGCAAATCGTCAGCGGGAACGGAGGCCTGCGCCAGGGCCGCCTCCAGCCGCGCAACGTGATTGGCCTCGGCGGTCTGCCGCGAGAGGATCGCCAGCGCATAGTGCACGCGCGCATTGCCGGGATCGTGGGCGAGGATCATCTCGTAGTGATGTCTCGCCTGATCGACCCTGCCGGTGAACCCGCTCGCCGCAGCCAGATTGTAACGATATTCGGCATTCTGCGGATCGCGCTCGACCGCGGCAGCGAACGGCACCAGCGAGCCTTCGTGATCGCCCAGCCGGGCCAGAACACAACCGATCGTGTCGAAAGTCAGCGGATCCCCCGGCCCGGCCGCCATCGCCCTGGACGCGACGGACGCAGCCTGATCCTCACGCCGGACCTGAACGAGCAACTTCGCCAATTGCGCCAGATACTCGGCGCTGGCGTCCCGCTCGACGGCCGCTTCGATCAAGGGAAGTGCCTTCACGGCGTGCCCGCCCTCGGCCAGGACCATGCCGAGCAAGAAATAGCCCTCCGCCCGGTCCGGGGCGGAAGCTATCAGCCCTTTCGCCATTTGAACCGCTTGCGAAATATCGCCGCGCGCTATTGCTCCGCGAAATTCCTGCTCAGACATCGCGCAGGCACGAACAGGAAAGCGGAACTTTTCGTTTCATCAGCCTGAATCCACTCTGCGCATAGCCTTCAACGACTACCTGTCAGCCTGGCGGGAAAATCCGCAAGCCTCAAGGTCGATCATTCCTCTCGCCCCTCAACTTTTTTTACCGATGAGCATCGGCTTCCCGTCGAAGCGGTCGTTGGAGGATAAGCCCTGCGTTCCAAAGCAGGTCTTGCAGTGCCCTCGCCGTCACGACCGCTCCCGAGCGGTATCACACCGGGAATGTGGATCTGACCCGATTCCGCCCCTCCTGCTTGGCTGCGTAGAGCAACTTGTCGACCGCATCACAGAAGTGGAGTGCATCACCCTCAAAAGGCGGAATGACCGTCCCGACGCCGACGCTCGCGGTCACGAACGCGCTGCAACTGGAGCGTTCGTGTCGGATATGCAGGCTTTCGATTACCGCGCGGCAACGCTCTGCCAGAGCCGCCGCAGCAGCTTCGCTCGTTTCCGGGAGCAGGAGGACGAACTCCTCGCCGCCATAGCGAGCGACGATATCACGAGGGCGGATCTCGATCTCTTTCAGCGCGCTGGCTATCCTGACCAGACATTCGTCGCCCTGAATGTGGCCATAGAAATCATTGTAGTCCTTGAAGTGGTCGATATCGAGCAGGATCAGTGAAAGGGGGTGCTGCCCGGTCTGGGCGCCTTTCCACTCCGCCTGAAGCCGCTCGTCATAATGGCGCCGGTTGGAAGTCCCCGTCAGGCCATCTTCGAACGAGAGAGCCTCGAGCTTCTTCTGCATCTTCATCAGTTCGTGCTCGATGCGTTTCCGCTCGCTGATGTCGAACATGAAGCCCACAAGGCTATCGACCTCTCCATCCTCGCCTCGCACCACATGCACCACGTCGCGGATCCAGACGTAACCGTCATCCTTGGTCAAAGCCCGGTAATCCGCTTCGTGATCCTTGCCTGCGACCGACTGCGAGACGCAAAAATTGACGACATGATCGCGATCGTCGGGATGGATGCGCGAGGCCCAATCGTCCACCGACATCCAGCTGTCCTGGGACCAGCCGAGGAGCGGTTCGATCTGCGGACCGATGTACGCGAACCGCATCGTTGCCCAGTCGATCTTCCATGGAATGGCCAAAGTCGATTCCAACAGGGTCTTGTAGACGGCAGGGTCGACATCCATCCCCGGCACGGTAGCGGTCATCGGGTCTTTGGCAGACATGGTTGGGTTCATCGAGAATCCAATCGTTTCAGGGATACTGGCGCGGGATCGCGTCACACCAGGTTATCTTCCAGCGGGCAGATTTCTATAACGTTAAGCACCTTGCGGATCTGGGCCTCGTCAGAATCCTGCAACGCCCGCCGAGGGCAGCTTGTCACGAGACAGTAACATTCAATGTCGATAGGCCCGCAATGTCCGAAATCTTCCAGCACGCCCCCCTCCTCACCTATTCACGCCGTGGCGCGATCGCAGGCGCCCTTGCCGCGGGATCGCTGTTTTCGATCGGCGTCCACGCCGCTGCCGGTTTGCCCCGGGGCCTGTTCTCGCTCGGCGTCGCTTCGGGCGATCCCGAGCCTGACGGCGTCATTCTCTGGACCCGGCTCGCACCGCAACCGATGGAATCCGATGGCGGCATGCCCGCCGTGCCGGTCCCGGTGCGCTGGGAAATCGCCGAGGACGAGGCATTCTCCCGCATCGCGAGGTCCGGCATGGCGCGGGCCGAGCCGCACTGGGGCCATTCGGTCCACGTCGACGCGCGCGGACTGCGCCCGGGCCGCTCCTATTTCTACCGCTTCATCGCCGGAAGCGAAGCGAGTCCGGTCGGGCGCACGCGGACTGCGCCGGCGCGCGGGGCGGCGGTCGATCGCCTGCGGCTCTGCTTCGCCTCCTGCCAGAAGTACGAAGCGGGCTTCTATGCCGCCTGGCGCCATGTCGTGGAGGAAGACCCCGACCTGATCCTGTTCCTCGGCGACTACATCTACGAAGGTGCGCCGAACAAGAAGAATGCGGTGCGCCTGCATCGCAATCCCGAACCCATGGACCTTGCCGGCTACCGCGTGCGCTATGCGACCTATAAGCTCGATCCGCTGTTGCAGGCCGCGCATCATGCCGCGCCCTGGGCCTTGACCTGGGACGACCACGAAGTCGCCAACGACTATGCAGGCGCGCTGGACGAGGGGAACGGCGATCCGGTCGCCTTCCTGCGCCGCCGTGCCGCCGCCTATCAGGCCTATTACGAACACCAGCCGCTGCGCGCCCGCCCGCCGCGCGGCCCGGACATGCGGCTCTATCGCACGCTCGACTGGGGCAGCCTGGCGCAATTGCAGATCGTCGACGACCGCCAGTATCGCGGCCCCCATGCCTGCCAGCCGCCGGGTCTGGTCGAGGCGCACAAGCCCTACCTCAGCAAGATCACCGACTGCGCCGACCTCTACGATCCGAGCCGCACGATGCTGGGCGCAGCGCAGGAGCAGTGGCTGGACGACCGCCTCGGCAAGACGAAAGCCCAGTGGAACCTGCTCACCCAGCAGACCCTGATGCGTCAGACGGTCCAGCACTACGAAGACGGCAAGGCCGAGTATTCCGCCGACAACTGGTCCGGCTACCCGGCCGCGCGCGACCGAATTTTCCGCCGCTGGGCCGAGGCCGGAACCAGTAACCCGCTGGCTCTCGGCGGAGACATCCATGCCTTCGCTGCCGCCGATATCCGGAATCCGGACCGTCCCGACGGTGCCCCGATCGCCGCCGAATTCGTCGGCGGCTCGATCACCTCGCTGCGCCCCGATCCGGACTTCAAGCCCCTGGCCGCCACCAATGGCCTCGCCTTCGCAGAGAACGAGGTTCGCGGCTATGGCCGGCTCGATATCGATGCGAAAGGCGGCAGCGTCACCTATCGCGGCCTGGCCGATGCCCGGCGCGAGGATTCCGCGATTTCCGACATCGCCCGCTTCTCGCTGGAAGCCGGAAATCCCGGCCTGCACGTCGAAACCGTCTGATCCGGCAAAAACACCGATTGTAACAATAGAGACATGTAAGCCGAATATCGGGCGCTTCACGCAAGTACGCCCCGGCTTAAGATAATAATTTATTGGCCGATTCTTCCCTCTCGGTGCGCCCGTGGAGGGGGCGTGGTTGCGCGTCCACTCCACAGGGGGAATACTCAAATGCCCGTTTCCATCGCTCGCCGCCAGATCGGCACTTTCATGTTGCTGTCCGCGAGCCTGCTGTCGATCGCTGCTACTTGCGCCCATGCCGAAGAGGCTGCCGATGAGGCGGCGATCGGTACCGAGAGCGCAGCCGACATTACCGTCGTTGCCCGCAAGCGTTCGGAAAACGCGCAGACCGTGCCGATCCCCATCACGGTGATATCCGCCGAGGAACTGAAGCGCCAGAACCTCACGAACTTCACCAACTTCCAGAACAAGTTCCCGGCCTTCTCGGTCTACTTGACCAACCCGAAGCAGCTCAATCTCGGCATTCGCGGCATCGGTAACAACGGCTTCAACACCGACGGTATCGACGGCTCGGTCGGCGTCTTCGTCGATGGCGTCTACACCGGCCGCCAGGGCATGGTCTCGAACGACTTCAACGACATTGCCGACGTGGAACTGCTGCGCGGCCCGCAAGGCACGCTGTTCGGCAAGAACACCACGGCGGGCGCGGTGCTCATCAACACGCTGAAGCCCGCATTCGAACTGGGCGGCACCGGCGAAGTCAGCTTCGGCAACTTCGGCCTGCGCGAGGTCAAGGCCAGCATCACCGGCCCGCTGATCGCCGACAAGCTGGCGTTCCGGGTCTCCGCTTTCGACAGCGACCGCGACGGCACCTACAAGAACCTCTACAACGGCAGCCGCCAGAATGCGCGGCAGGGCTCGGGCATTCGCGGCCAGTTGCTGGCGACGCCGACCGAAAACCTCTCCATCCGCCTGATCGGCATGCATGGCGAGCAGGACTTCAACACGATGTCGCCGGTGATCCTGTCGGTCTACAACCCGGCGGCGCTCCAGGCCCGCATGGCGGCAGCCGGCTACACCCTGCTGACCAGCAATGCCAAGGACCGCTATGTCAACATCGACGGCGCCCTCAACGCCCAGACCAAGGCCAATTCGGCCAGCGGCGAAGTCAACTGGGACATCGACGGGATCGGCACCTTCACCTCGATCACGGCGTGGCAGAAGTGGTCCTGCTTCACCAACAACGACAACGACTATACCCAGCTCGACGCCATCACCGACTACGGGTCGTGCAACAAGGAACGTCAGTTCAGCCAGGAACTGCGCTGGTCCACGCCTGCCGACCAGCCGGTAGAGGCAACGCTCGGCGGCTTCCTCAGCCGCCAGCGCCTGCAAGTCGATTCCCGCATCGAATTCGGCCCCCAGTATCATATCTGGGCCGCAAACCCGAGCGCCACGGCCTTCCCGACCACCGGGGGCAGGACCTGGGCGCAGGGCGCCTACGCGGCACGGCTCGACGGCTTCGGCATCGCCAGCCAGGCCGTGTTCCACACCGATACCGATGCCCTGTTCGGCAACGTCACCTGGCATCCGGACGCCGCGCGCAACCTCTCTATCGACGTGGGCCTGCGCCAGACCTGGGAGCGCCGCTCGCAGCTCTATGACGGTCAGGTCGTGTCCAACCCCGGCAATCTCAACGCTGCGCAGATCAAGGCGATGTCGGCTGCCGGTGCCAATGCCCAGCTTGGCCATGTCGACACCAGCCTGAAGGACAGCGCGCTCTCGGGCGAGGCGGGTATCAACTACAAGGTCACGCCCAGCATCTTCCTCTACGGCAAGTATGCGCGCGGCAACAAGTCGGCGGGCTTCAACCTGCTGCCGATGGTCGATGCCCAAGCGATCGCCGTCGGCGCCGGACAGACCGTGAAGGGCGAAACCGCGGACAACTTCGAAGCCGGCATCAAGGGCACGTTCTTCGACGAGAAGGTCCTGCTCAACCTCACCGCCTTCCACACCAAGGTGAAGGACTACCAGGCCAACCAGGCCGTGGGCGTGGGCAACACGGCGCTCAAGTTCCTGTCCAACGTCGGCTCGGTCACGTCGAAGGGCATCGAGGCGGAAATGCAGACCTGGCTGCTGCAGGGCCTGCATACCAAGGGCTTCGTCGCCTACAACAAAGCGACCTATTCCTCGTTCCACAACTCGGTCTGCCCGGCACAGTCGACGGCCCTCACTTGCGATCTCACCGGCCGCCAGGTCGCCTGGGCGCCGAAGTGGACGGCGGACTTCACCGTCGACTACATCGTGCCGATCAACGACACCACGCAAGTCTACGGCTTGTTCGACGTCAACTGGCGCTCGAAGCAGAACACCACGATCACGCTCGATCCGTCGGCCGAGATCGGCGGCTATGCCCTTGCCAGCGCGCGGGTCGGCACCCTGCTCGACAATGGCCGTCTCGACGTGCAGTTCTGGGCCGAGAACCTGTTCAACAAGGCCTATTTCATCAACCTGCTGGGCTATACCAAGTCCACCGGCATCATTCAGGGCTACCCGGGCAATCCCCGGACCTATGGCCTGACCGTTCGCGTAAAAATGTAAGCCGGAAGCGAGGCAGGAGGCATGTCCGCCTGCCTCGCTCAATCCGTAGCGCGCAGACCTGCGAACAGCGCGTGGAATTATGGGCTGGCAAGGCAGCTCCATGATGCAGCAAGGTCCAAACGGCCTCCAGGATCTACTCGGAGTGCTCTAGCTTGCGGTCTCGCCCCATTGCCGGAACGACACCTTTTCGAGGCTGATGGTGCGCAGACATTCCGGATCGGTGAAGGCAAGTGCGCAGGCATAGGTCGCTTCAGGTGAAAAGGACACGAGGCCGGCACACGATCCGAAACAGATTGCAGCGCTCTCATTCGAAAAGCCGACGTCTAGACTGTCAGGATTGCGGGAAAGTCCGCAGCCATCCAACTTGAGCATGGCCTCCTTGCGAGTCCAGAGTTCGTAAAATGCCCGATTTTTGCGCTCCGGTGCCATGGAGCGCCAGAGCGCCCATTCATGGGCCGTGGTGACGTGACGTGCGAGCCCTTCCAGGTCCGGCATGGGACGAATTCGTTCGACATCCACGCCCAACTCGCGTCCGCGCCGGGTGACGGCAATCACGATCCTCGAACCCGAATGAGAGACGTTGAAAGAAACATGCCCGTTTTCGAGCACCGGCTTGCCCTTGCCCGACACGACGAACTGAAGGGAACGAGGGCAATTGCCGAGATAGGCGCCGAGGATCAGGCGTAAGGCCGCTCGCGAGGCGACCTGACGGTCCCGGTCCTGCTCGCGCAAATATTGCCCAACTTTCGCTTGCTCCTCATGGTCAAGCAAGGCGTTGATCCCGCGCACCTTGCAAGTCCCGTTGTCGATGCAAAGCCAGTAAAGGTGAATTTCGTCCGGTGCGATCCGTCGACGTTGGAAATCGAGGAGCGGACGAGTACCGGCACGAAACGCAATTTCAGCCGACATCGATTGCCAGCCTCGGTCTCGCGCGCCTGGGAACAACTTCCGCGATCGGATCTTCCGGACGGCCCAGGAGCGCCTCGAATGTCGCGCGAATTTCGCGCAGGATATCCCGTATGCGTGCAGGATCGAAATGATCCAGATTCGCGACGAGATCGAACGACAGATCCCCATCGACCGGCGTCACATCGAACCAGAGCGCGGTATGGAGACCGAACACGCGGGGATCGGCACCGGGATGATCCAGAATGCGGCGCGCGCCCTCGCTCGACTGCAACGTCAGGCCGATATCGAAAAGCCTGTTGCCGCCAGGCGCCGCCTCTTCGGCGGAAATACCGGCATGTTTCAGGCCCAGACGAACTTCTTCGCCCGCCTTCGCCACGACCTCGGACAAGCTGTCTGCCCCCGTCACCCGGCAGCGCAAGACCGCATGGTTGATGAAAGGCCCGGGAGAAACGGAAAAGTCCAGTCCTTGACGGCACATCACCGGCGATCCGATAGCCACCTCGGTTACCGCCCAACGCGACCAGACCCAGCTTCGGATCAGTGCCTGAAGGCCTGCAAACAGTGTCGTTCCGGTGGCGGCACATAGGCTGCGGAGTTTGCCGAAACCGACGGGACCCATTTCAAACCGTTCGGATTGGCCGATGTAACGCTCGCGTGATACTGGCTGAGGGAGGAGATGGCCGATCCTGCCGCCGCCATCGCTTCTCCCGCGCCAGAATGCGAGCGCCGCCTCTCCACCAGGTGTTGTCAGGCGGTCCTGCTGGCGACGCAGGAATGTTATGTATTGCTCGCGGTCGCTGCGGGCCGGTGGAGCCCTCCCCTCCCCCAACGCCGCATAGGCACGTTCCCAAGCCGTCAGCGTGAGATCCAGCGAAGCACCGTCCCAGACGGCATGGTGCGCCGCGCACAGCAGGACCGCCTCACCTTCTGCTTTGACCACGACGAGGCGCACCAGGGGACCTTCAAGAAGATCGAACGGCGCCAGCCCTTCGCTGCGCATAATCTCGGCAAGGCAAGCCTCCAGGTCCGCTCCGTGATCGAGTTCGACGATCCGTAGTCCCGCCCGCGCGGAAGGTTGAGCGTCAATCTTTTGCACCAGCACGCCTGCTTCAAGCGCAAACGTGGTGCGAAAAATGTCGAACTTCTCGAAAACCGCGAAGAACGCTTGCTCGCAGCGCGAGAGATCGAGGTCGTCAGGAAGGCGGCAACGCTCGACCAGCGTATTCGGCAGTTCGGGCGACTGGAAATGTGCGATCGCCCAGAGACCCGCCTGCAAGGCAGATGCGGGATACGTGTCCAGCGGCTCGGCCGGTTCATCGGCGCAGGACGGGGCCTCGGTGGTAAACAGCGCCGCCGCAAGGGCGCGCGCGGTAGGGTGTTCGAATATTGCCTCCAGTTCGAAGGCGCAGCCCAATCTGGCTTCTATTTCCGCAAAGACCCGGATGGCTGCAAGCGAATGGCCCCCATGAGCGAAGAAGTCATCATCCGCACCCAACGCCGGCGCATCGATCGCGGATCGCATCGCATGGAGGATCGCAACGAGCGGCTCATTGGCCTCTGCATCGTCTGTTTCGATGACCGCAGGGATCGGCTGAGGACGACCGGCATCGACCAGCTTGTCCGCCAGCGCAGCCATATCGACTTTTCCATTCGACAGCCGGGGAAACGCCTCCGTGATTTCGATCCGTGCCGGGAGCATGTAAGGGGGTAGGCGTTCCGAAAGGATCGAACGTATCCGCTGCACCGATGTTGCAGGGTCCGAGACAACGACGATCAGTATCAACTCTCCCATATGATCGTCGCGGGGCGGGAGCACAGCCGCCTCCGTCACGCCCGGAATGGCGAGCCCCGCGATGCGGATTTCCTCCAGTTCGATGCGATGCCCATGATGTTTCACCTGTCGATCGCGGCGGCCCAGGAAGATGAGGTTTCCTTCTCCGTCCCAACGCCCAAAGTCGCCGGATCGATAGATGCGGGTGGCTGGAGCATGCGGCAGGAAAGCAAAGCGCGCCGCATCGCGCTCCGATCCATTGACATAGCCGAGGGCAACGGCGGGACCGCCGATGCAGATTTCGCCGATCGCACCTTCCAGTACCGGGCGCAGCCGGTCGTCCAAAATCCAGATCTTCTGATTACCGATCGATCTACCCACATTCTGAAGTGCCGTGTCCGCACCGAGCCGCTTGAAACTCGAAAATACGGTAGTCTCGGTGATCCCGTAGCCGTTCAGGAATGTGGTCTGCGGGAGTTGCGGCATGATCGCATGGAGCAAGGTCAGATTGACCGGTTCACCTCCGAATACGACCCATTTCAACCCCGAGGCTCTCAAGCGGACCAGTTCCGGGGCAAGATGATCGAAAGCCGAAGGAACCTGGGAGAGAACCGTAATGCCGTCTTCGGAAATCCGTTCGGCCAAAGCTCTGGGATTCCGGCGATCCCGCTCTCCGAGAAGGACGACCCTGCCTCCACGCGACAGCGGCACAAAGGTTTCCCAGATCGAAAAATCGAAATGGAAGGCATGAAACACGCTCCACGCCTCCTGCCCATGAGGCGCGATCACCTCTTCTGCGGCCAGGACCAACGACCGAGCCGAGGAATGCGCGACGAGAACGCCTTTGGGACGTCCCGTCGAACCTGAAGTGTAGATGACATAGGCCGCATCCTGCGGCTGCACCAATCTGCGCGGCAGTGGTTCTCCACCCCGACGCCTCTTCTCCGGCGCGTCCAGGCAAATCCGCCTGCACGTCGGGGGAACCTCTGCCTGAATCCTGTGAATGCGATCCTCGATCACGGCGAGCGCGCCGCTGTCTTCCAGAAGATCGTGCAACCGTTGGGGGGGATCCGCAGGATTCAAGGTCAGGAAGGCATGTCCTGCCTTCAGGATCGCCAGCTGGACCTCGACGATCCGATCGGTCCTGTCGAGTTGAATGGCGACGACCCCGCTCTCTTCCCCCAGTTCGTCCATCAGAACCTCGGCCAGATGCGTGGCCGCAAAATCGAGTTCGCCGTAGCTTCGGCGCCGTTCGCCATAGACCAGCGCGGTTCTGTCCGGGGCATGCCGCGCCCACTGTTCGAAATCCGCATGCAACGGCTGGTCATCGCCGAGAAATTCATCGGTATCGGCGGCGGGGATGAAAACATCGGCGACCGGACAGGTCGGCGCCTGTCCGAAAACCTCCATCATCGCGCAGAACTGTTCAGCGAGTCTTCGTATCGAGGAAGCATCAAACAATGTCGCATCATAATCGAGGCGCATCGTCCAATGCCCGGCTCGCTCCACGAAAGTGAAGATCAGGTCGAGCTTGCTCTGCTCCAGCTCCGTCTCCGCCAGGCGCACCTCGCCCGCAAGCGCTTTGCCGCGCGGTTCCGGCGTGTTCTGGACGACGACCATGACATCGAATAGCGCGTCGAGACCTGGCTTGTCGGACCTTGCGAGATCCCTGACGATGAGATCGAAAGGGTAGAGTTGATGTTCGAGCGCACCAAGACAGACTTCCCGGACACGACCCAGAACATCGTGGAATGTGTCCTGTCCGGAGATCTTCATCCGCAGCGGCAGGCTGTTCACGAAGCATCCGAGTTGATCCTCTAAGCATTGCCGGGTTCGCCCGGCGAAAGGCGCGCCAAGAATGAAATCCGGTTGCCCTGACCAACAGTGAAGCAGGACCCCCACCAGACTCGTAAACGCCATGAACGGGCTGGCATCCCGCCGTAAGGCCAGATCCAGGAAATCGCCGGCGATCCCCGTCGGCAGGGATATCTGCAATACAGCGCCCTCGCAGGTCCGGTCGATCCTGCGAGGGCGATCGGTCGGAAGCTGCAAACGATGCGGCAAGGGATCGAGGCTCGATTGCCAATAGTCACGCGCCAGTGCGCCCGATGGTCCCGCCAGCCAGCGGCTCTGCCATGCGGCAACGTTGCGGTGCTGCAATCGCAGGGGATCTTCATCGATCGCAGCCCCCTGCAACGCCGCGCGATAGGCATCTTCCAGCGCATCGACAAGAAGCCCCATCGACCATGCATCGGTGATGATATGATGCTGGGTCATCCACAGAACGTCAGGGGACCCGTTCGATCGCAGCAGACCTATTCGCAGCAGCGGCCCCGAGGCCAGATCGAATGGCCTGCCGTGCAACCGGCCCAGCACGTCCTCCTCCGCCGTATCCATCGATCGTTCAGTCAACTCGGCCCGCAACATGTCCGGCGTGAAGGGATGTACGACTTGCTCCAGTTCCTGCCCCGAAAGCCGGAACGTCGTCCGCAGGATTTCATGACGTTCGACCAGACTGTCCAGGGCCCGCTGGAGCGGGGCCAGCTCCCAACACCCGGAGAGCCGGATATCGAGCGGAACATGATAGGCCAGTGACTTGCGCGCATCGCGGCTGAGTATCCAGAACCGGCGCTGCGCATGCGTGGCGTTTCCATCTACTTCCGCTTCGAGGTCGGCCGAATCCAGTGGTGGCGCTTGCGCGATGCGTTTCGCCAGATCGGCCGGGGTCGGTGCCTCGTAGACATCCCGCACCGTCAGCCAGAGTCCCAACTCATCGGCAATCCTCGCGACCAGACGTACGGCTGTCAGCGAATTCCCGCCCGAACGGAAAAAATCGGTATCGGGGCCATGGTTTCCCCCGATCAACGCGCCGAAGGTCTTGCAAACCCAGGACAGGACACCGTCTGCTTCGGCAAGCGCTGATGCGAATTCTCCGGGCGTCTCCCGTTCGAGCAAGGCCCCAAGCGCGCCAAAATCGATCTTTTCACTCGCATTGCGCGGTACTGCCGCGATTATCACACACCTGTCGGGTAGCATCACCGCCGGCAAGCGCTGGGCAAGGAATGCCCTGACCTCTTCCGCCCGCAATTCCGCGCCTTCACGCGGCACTACGAAGAGAACCACATCCTCGTCACCGGATTCACTGCCAGAAACCTTGTGCAGAACGGCGTCGCTCACGTCGTCGCGCTTTCGCGCTAGGTCGAGAATCGTACCGGGAGCGACGCGAACATCCCGAATCTTGATGAAAGCACCGCTGCGTCCGACGAAATGAAGAATACCGGAGCAGGACATACGAGCCGCATCGCCCGACAGATAGCTACGCCGATTGTCCAAGGCGGGTACTTCGGCAAATCGCTGCGCGGAAGCCTCGTCGCGATCCAGGTAGCCCAAGGCGAGACAGGCCCCCGTCACTGCAAGCTCGCCCTTCATGCCTAGCGGCATAAGTCGTCCAGAGCGGCTGAGGATATGGACGGCACAATTGGCGATGGGGCGCCCGAGCGGAGCCGGAGCTTCATCGGACAGATTCGTGCAGTCCTGCCAGGTCGCATCCACCGTCGTTTCGGTGGCTCCCCAGCCATTGATGAGCCGTGCCTTTCCGCCGCCCAGAACCTGACGGAACGAGCTGACCAGTGCCCCGGTCAGTTCTTCGGCACCGGCAAGGACCCAGCGAAGACTGCCTAGCTGCGCGGCGACACCGAAAGCCCGGCTATATTCCAGCAATGCCCTCAGCGGAGCGGGAACGAGATCGATGACGGTTACATGCTCTGCTGAGATGACCCGCACGACCGCCGCCGGATCGCGCTCTGCCCCGGTCTCCAGAAAATGCGTTCGCCCGCCGACGCAGAGAAGGCGCAGCATTTCGCACCAGGCGGGATCGAAAGACTGCGCCGTACGGGCAAGCGATACGTCCTGCTCTCCCAACCGATAGACCAAAGCCAGCCAGCGCATCCGGTTTGCCATCGCCGCATGGGAAACCGCCAGACCTTTAGGCTCGGCGGTGCTCCCGGACGTAAAGATCACATAGGCGATCCCATTGCCGCTCGCGCCCGGCAGACTGGACCGGGCATCCGGATCGTCGTCGATATCGGCGGTGGCGCCGTCCATGTCGATCCAGACCTGCCCGTTTTCCAGGAAACCCGGAGCCGGTCCCTTGCCGATCACGATATTCGTGCCCGAAAGCCGCAACATGGCTGTCAGGCGGCCGGCGGTCTGTCCGGGATCGAGCAGCAGGACTCCGGCACCGCAGCGATGGGCGGCGAGTATCCCGACAAGCAGTGCGCAGCTGCGATGCATGAACACCGCAATCGTCGAACCTGCGCTCACGCCTGCCGCAAGCAAGGCGCGGGCCTGCCGCGCGGAACGATCTTCCAGCTGTCGATACGTCAGCCTTTCGTTCTTGCAGGACACGGCGATGTTTTCCGGCGTTCGCGCCACCTGATCCAGGAACAGGCCGTCGATCGTATCGGGACCCTCGAAAGCGATCGTGGGTCCGGCAATCTCGGCCAGTTCCAGCAAGTCTGCCTCATCGAGCAAGTCGAGATCGTCAAGGGCAACCTCGGGTGAACGAACCGCGTGCGCCAACAACCGCGCAGCGTGGACCGCAAGCCTCTCGATCGCCGCAACCGGTGCAACGCCTTCCACATGCAGGCGCGTCCAATCGTCGCTCAACCACAGGGCGATGACGCCATAATCGCCCTGCCTGGCACATTCCCTGCTGCTGGCCAGAAACAGGTCGCCTGCGACAGGTGCCGCCGTGCAGCAATCCCCGGTGTCGTCGCCTGCGGCCAGCAGCGCACCGAAGCAGGTACCGCCGCCAAGCGCTCGCCGGAAACGGACCCATTCCCCGTCCAGCCACTCGAACCGCGTGGTGAGGTCTTCGTCGAGATATCGGTAAAGCAAGACATGCACTAGCGCGCGCAGGATGTCCTGGATGCTCCACCCGGCTTCCCGGCTGAACGAAGCCAGGGCTTCGATCGCGGAATCCGAAAGCTGCACCGAACTTTCAGAGCGTCCTTCGGCTCGGTCGTGCGGCCAGACAAGCCCGGTCACGAGGCGATCGTTCTGCGCCCCCAAAGGTCGCTGCGGAGCTGCGAGCGCAGGATGGCCCTTCATGAAATCTGCGCCATTTCCAGAACATTGGCCAGTTCATCCACGAAACGCGACACAAGGCGATCCGCGTCTTCGTCGGCAAGGCGATCCCGGCGATACTCGAGACGCAGATCGCATCGCGCCGGAAACGTTGCCGGGTCGTAGTCCACGAACAGCGTAAAGGCGTAATGGAACCGGTCCACCGCCTCGAACCCGACTTCTTCCAGTCCTCCGAAGCCGGACTTCGCATGGTGCATCTGGATGAAGTTGAAGCAGACATCGAAAAGGTGATCGCGGCCCGCCTCTGCCAACATTCTGGCAAGCGGATACGTTTCGAACGGCGCCATGGCATCGAGCTCGGCTTGCACGGTATCGAGACGCGGTGACGAGGCCAGGACAAAGGGAGCAACGTTCCAGAACAGTCCGGTTGCGCCCAGCGGATCGCTCAGCTGCGTCGAGCGCCCGTTCACCACGACGCCGATCGGCGGCGGCTTCCCATTGCCCTGCGCAAGTGCGGCAGCGAAAGCGGCGAGGCAGGCGGTCTTCGGACGAATGCCCTGCGCGCGCCCAAGAGCCGCCAATGCGGATGCAAGCGCCTCGGGAATTTTGACATCCTTGCGCGCGAACAATGCCCGGTCTTCCCCGGCGACGATCTGCGGAGCGGGGACGGGCGCAGCTCTACGCCACCGTTCACGCCAGAAAGCCAGCGCGGCACTCGACTGGCCCGCCCGGACGTCTTCCGCCACGAATTCTCTATAGCTTGGTCCCGGAGTGACCTCAGCAAGTTCGAGGACGCCTTGCTTGGCAGCCGTGTAGAACGCGACAAAATCGTTCTCGAGAAGAATGCTGCTCCAACCGTCCATCACGGCATGATGCGCGGCCAATATCAGCTCGAACGCCTCCTCGCCGAGGAGAACAAGATGAAGGCGGGCGAAAGGCCCCGAACACTGACCGGGACGAAACCGATGCTCCCGCTCCCCCGCAAAGATTTCCGCTGCGCGAGCAAGGCGCTGATTTTTTGACAGAGCCGAGAGATCGCTGACTTTCAGATCGAATGCGGCTTCCGGCAGCTCGACCTGAACGATGGAACCGTCATCGATGATCGCGAAGCCGGTTCGCAGGATCGGATGGCGGCGCACCAGTGCCTCTGCAGCAAGCGACAAGGCATGTCCGGATAGGCCTTCATCGCGTACCCGCCATCGGGCGAGACAGTGATACACCCCGTCCTCCAGCGCGAGCGGGTCTTCTGCCCAGCGCAACATCAGCAGCTGCATGCCCGATACCGGGAACGCATGCTCCCATCCGGCGGGAAGCCGAGCCCGCTGGGCAGTACTCAACGCCAGTTCGCCCTGGATGACGATCGGCGCCTGCCCTGCGGTACGGTGGTCGAGAGCACGAGCGAGAGATTGCAGCGTCCGGTGGTCGAGCAGATCCAGCACATCGACCTCGAAACCCCGTTCACGGAGCGAATGGACGGCCTGGATCATACGGATGGAATCGCCCCCGAGCCGAAAGAAATCCGCGTCCTCGTCTACGTCTTCGATCTGCAGCGCCTCGCGCCAGACGTCGAGAAGCACGGCTTCGGTCGGCGATGTCACACGAAACGCAGCCTGCGCGGTTCTTATGGCCTGCGCCTGCCGATCGAGGGCAGACGGATCGACCTTGCCGTTCGGCTTGCGCGAAATACTTTCGATCGCATGAAGCTCGGCGGGGATCATGTATCCGGGAAGCTTGCTCTCAAGCGCGCGCCGCACCGCATCCTCGATCCCGGCATATTCGCGATCTGCCTGAACGAAGAAGCCCTGAAGCCGCCCCTTGGTCAGGATGACCGCCGCTTCCTCGACAAGATCGATGGCGAAAAGCGCCCGTTCGATCTGCCCCAGCTCCACCCGCCGGCCACCGATCTTCACCTGCTCGTCACGGCGGCCCAGATAGTGAAGCTGCCCTTCGCTGTCCCATGCAGCGAGATCTCCGGAGTGATAGTGTCGCAGACCGTCCGGGCCGGTCGAAAAACCGCCGGTGTCATATGCGGCGGCGCCAAGATACCCTTGTGCCAGCCCTGTTCCGCGGATCACCATTTCTCCGATCACACCGCGCGGCACGGCCCTTCCCAGCGGATCGACGATCTCCACGAATTTGCCCGCCGATGGTCGTCCGATCGGCACCCTGGCCGCAGCGAAGTCCGGCGCCACGTAATAAAGGCTGGTATTGACCGATGCCTCGGTCGGTCCGTATCCATTGAAAAGGGACAGTTTTCCGGCCAGTCTCTGGAAGTCCCGCGCACGTGCCGGTTCGGCAGCGGAAATCGCCACCCTGAGGTCCGGAAGAGTTTCGGGCGCCAGCATAGCCAGGAACGGTGGCGTCACCGTCAGCAGGCTGACCCTGTTTTCGCGCAGGAAAGCCAGAAATGCGGCCGGATCCTGCAAGGCACCATCGGCCGGACAGATCAGGGTTGCCCCAGCCGCCAGCGGCGTGAAAATATCCAGAAGCCCGCCGTCGAAAAACGGCGCCATGAACATCAGGCAGCGGTCCCCGCTCCCCACCTCCATCTGCTGGACGTGATCGACAACGGTATTGGCAAGCCCTTCATGGCCTAAGAGGACACCTTTCGGTCGGCCTTCTGATCCCGAGGTGAAATATATCGCAGCAAGATCGTCGGGCGCGGGCAGGCGGAGCGCGTCGCCGGGTACGGTGCCCCACCCGGCGGCCTCCAGGGCCGGACAGATCACCGAAGCATCCGGAAGATCGAATGCCAGATCGACCCGGCTCGGCGGCACCAGAACCGCCCTTGCAGCCGATTGGGCCAGAATGTCCGAAATGAACTCGGTTGGCGCCGCCGGATCGAAGGGCACCACGCTGCCCCCGGACAGCAACACCCCAAGAAACGCGATTACCGTCTCGCTGGAACGCGTCGCCGCGATCGCAACACGCGCACCGCTCCCAATGGCGAAACGCGAAGTCAGGTGGCCGGCAAGCTGCAAGGCCACGGCTTCCAACTCGGCATAAGTATAAGTCCGTGATGGCGAGATCAGCGCGGCGGCCTGGGGCGTCTTGGCGGCCATGTGCCGAAACAGGCCCGCAAGCGTGGCGCCGGGCGCCCTCGGCGGCCCGCCTTGTCCGAACCTTGCAAGCTCCTCCCGTTCGCTGGTGCCGCACATCGGAATGTCGCCAATCTCGACCTCCAATCTCGCGAGACCATCCAGGATTGCGTCGAGATGACCGGCCAGCAGCACGGGAAATCCTTCAGGCAGGACACCTTGCGGATCATCGAGGCGATACTGGCCCTTGCCATCATCGCCGAAACGAAACACCAGGCAATCGGGGCCGTCGCCCACGTTCGCACCATGAACCCGCCGGTCCCGAACAAGCGCAATCACACTGTCGGGGCGAACGGAGGCCGGCTCCCGTTCATAAGCGCTCTCCGCAATCTGCTGAGATTGCAGAAGCCACTCCCGGCCGTTCATGCACTCATCCATATCGTAGCGGAAATGGATGAAACCGTCCTCGGCCCTTGCGTCCCGCCCCGCCCCCACTGACGGCCCCGCGAACTCCACGGGCGAGGCGCCGTAGCGATGAAAGACGAGGGCAAGCGCACCTTGCAGGACAACGAGTTCCGACAGGGGATCGCCACCGCAGACCCGGTCGAGAAATGCCTGACTGCCGTCCGAAAGGGCAAGCGGCCAACCGCCAACGGGTGCAGGACTACCGCCTCCGAGGAAGAGGTCGCTGCCGGCTTGTGGCTCTGACGCTTCGGACGAACGGATAACCGACGATGTCTCGGTCACAGACAGATCTCCCGCTGAAGGTACAGACGCTCAGCCTCACGTCCCTGCGCGATGCAGGCCGTTACGAAACGGTCGGATTCCACCATCGCCAGATCGCCATCCTGATATTCGAGATCAAGGATGTGCCCCACCCAGGGCTCCGCGCCCATCGCGTAGACATAGACATGGGATGGGTCGAAACAGCTGACCATATCCAGCCCTTCGGCGGCATTGCTGCCGCGACCGCGGCGGGCCTGGTCGTTTTCACGGGTCGTCCGGTGATCGAACAGAGCACCATAGACCCACGACAACGGGGCCCCTTCGCACTCCATTCCCAGAAACAGGGCATCCACCGGTCCGGTAATTGCGCGAATATTGCGGTAGAGGTCCGGCGACAGGTTACAGCTGTCGGCCGCTATCAGCATGGTCGCGGCGCCGAGACGCAAATGATAGGTTGTCTTGCTCTGGACCAGCAGATCGTGATGCTCGCCGATGAACGGCAGGGCTGTCAGTTCCCCGTCCGGCGCAAGACGAACGCTTTCCAGTTCGCTCAGGCTTAGAACGTCCTTGAAGCCGAGAGCGGCCAGCATGAGTGCCAGCGACGGATCCTGCAACGAACCGCCCGTATTGCGGGGTACGATTACCCGGCCGATGCAATGGCGCAGTTGCAGCAATGTCTCGAGAACGACATGGTCATGATGGGCATGGGTGATGAGCACGTAGTCGATGCGCTCGGGAAGATCCTGAAAACTGAAGCGCGCCGGTCCTTCTTCGCCCCCGTAGCTCACGAGCGGATCGACGAGGATCGAAATGCCGCCGGTTTCGATCAATAGACAAGCATGGCCGAAATAGCGGATCCGAGGCCGGTTTCCCTGGTAGGAAGGTCTGGGCGGCGGCGGCTGTTCCGTCAGCAACGACGTGAGTTGGCCAACCTGTCGTTCGTCGAACACGCCGCCGAAAGCATCGCACAGGCATTCCAGCGAAGTGGCCTTCGTCCGCGCTGAAAACAGCGTATCCAGTGCCGGAGAAGCGAAGGAAATCGGGATGTCCAGTGCCCGGGCATCCGGGAGGCGGGGGGTCGAAAAGACGAACGGCCGCTTTTCCGCCTGCCGCGCGATCTTCAGGGAAAGCATCTGCTGCCCCACGTCGTACAGGGGGCTGCTGTAGAGCAGAGCTTCGAAGAAGCGGAAATCGGGCCGATGGTGACGGTCGTAATAGAGTTCGACCCGCCCTCGCAAAATCTCCGGCACTTCGCGGTAGAGGGCTTCGAGCGAGCCGCCCTTGCCCTTTTCCCGTAGCAGCGCGCCCAGATCCCGAACGGCCTGCGTGAAGGCAACTTGCGCGGCGCATCTCTCACGGGTCTGCGTGACAAGAGTTGCGACCTCCGGGACGAGGTCGGCGGAAAGATCGATAAAAGGCCCGCTTCGCAAAAGAGGATTTCGCAGCGATGCCGCATGAAGGTCTGGCGACTTCACGAAGGATTCCATCGCACGCAACTGGCGTTCGACGACAGTAAAGGCCGCAGTGCCCGGCGATATCAGGTTTGCCCATGCGAACCACCTGCCCACCAGCGGTTCCGCCTGAACGTCCTGGCGAAGGAACAGCTTCCCGCTTGTCATGCCTGGTGGAGTACCCGGGGCGAAAGGCGTCTGAGAGCGGAGAAAACCTCGGCGAAAGACGAAAGGACGAAATACCTCGGCTGCAACTCCCGGGGCTGGAAGGACGCTTCCAGGACGCGATCGAGATCGAACGCTTCTATGTTCGCCGCCTCCTCCCGAATATTGCGCATTTCCGCAGTGGACGTGACGATCGCGGCGCCGAGAACTTTGATGAGGCCATCCTCCCTGACGAGGCCGGTCTCGAACGTGAACCAGAACAGCGCCGCAAGACGCCGCATCAGATCGCGGTCAAAGCCTCCCCTGAGCGCCACTTCCCCGAACAGACGATGAGCCAGAGCGCCCCGCCTGGTAAGAAGGTAAGGCACATGCCCATAGATATCGTGAAACATGTCGGGCAATGCGGCGAATTCCAGTTCGGCGCGCGATCGTATCTCGATCGCGACGGGAAAGCGCTTTCGGGCGACTTCCCTGAAAAAGAACGCGTCGTCACTCAACCCGCTGGCCGCCGTCAGTTGCCAAGGCGTGTGAAACAGCAAACGCCTGTTTATCGCAGGAAGGCGGGACAGGGCTCTTGCATGACGGTCAAGCGTCTCCAGCCCATGGAGGTATTCGCGGCAGGCATTTGCACAGACATTGCGGTGATGGCGGGCGACCAGAAGTCGCCACGTCTCGCAATCGGTTTGCGAGTAGTCGCTGGACGATCGAGCGTTTTCAATTGTCAGCATATGGCCATTCACCCGCAAAAACCGAACCATGGCTACATCTACGAACAAACCCTCAGAAACTTAGAATGAAGAGGATTTTCCAGATCACATTCTATTTATCGAATCAATAATTTCAGCAAATCTATCGAAAAACACCAATCTAACAATATTAAAACGAAAATAAACTTTGCTCCAAAATGGTTGTTTCTATTTTTTAATATGAAACCAAGAAATCACGCGCAGCACCCGCGAGACATTGCCTTCCGCGCCATCGTCGAGATTCATTATTAACTGACGAACCACACGCAACGAATTGCCCCTCCACGAAACGGCCCCGCAAAACCACCCTGCCCCCCAACCCCTTGCCGAGAAAGCCTGTCGAAAGCGCGGCAGCATGACCGCGACCTCATTGAAATGTACCAATCCGGGAACCGCGAACCGGCAAGCGTGTTTTGCCCTTCGCTATTGCCTCGGTTATGCGGGTCGGCAGGGGCAAGAAGGCAAAGGGCGGAATGAAACGGCGCGGGCGTTAACGGGTGGGCGCACAGGAGATGGGGTCGATGAAGGGCATGGCGGGCAATGCCGAGGGGTTTCTGTCCTGCGGCAGTGATCTCGCGCGCCGCATTGCCGGGTTCGACTGGTCCGCAACCCCGCTCGGCCCGATCGGGGCCTGGCCCGCCAGCCTGAAGCAGACCCTGGGATTCATGCTGCCCTCGCCGGTGCCGCTTGTCCTGCTCTGGGGCGAGCAGGGGGTTATGCTCTACAACGATGCCTACTCCCGTTTCGCCGGGGCACGAGACAGTCGCCTGCTCGGCTCGAACGTTCGCGACGGCTGGGAGGAAGTGGCCGACTTCAACGACAATGTCATGAGAGTCGGCCTGTCGGGCAAGACGCTCAGCTACCGCGACCATGTCCTGACCCTGCACCGCGACGGCCACCCCGAACAGGTCTGGCTGAACCTCGACTACTCGCCCGTGCCCGGCGACGACGGCCAGCCCGCAGGCGTGATCGCCGTCGTGGTCGAGACGACCGAGGCCCATGCCGCCCGCCAGGCCCTGCTGCAAAGCGAGACCCGGCTGCGTTTCCTCGACGATCTCGGCAGTACGGTAAGGGACTGTCCCGGCGCGGATCAGATCCTGGCGATCACCGCGCGGATGACCGCCGAACATCTCGGCGTCTCGCACTGCGCCTATGCCGACATGGACGCCGACGGCGACGGCTTCACTATCCGGGGCGACTGGCATGCGCCGGACCTCTCCTCGATCATGGGGCACTACAGCCTCGCCAATTTCGGCGCGCGGGCGGTGAGCGACCTCAATGCCGGACGCCCGCTCATCATTGCCGACAACCGCCGCGAACTGCCGCCGGAGGAGGCGCGGACGTTCCAGAACATCGGCGTCATCGCCACGATCTGCATGCCGCTGGTCAAGGAAGGTCGCCTCACCGCGCTGATGGCCATCCACGACCGCGACGCCCATGCCTGGAATGACTACGAACTCGGCGTGATCCGCGAAGTGACCGAGCGCTCCTGGGCCCATGTCCAACGGGTCGGCGCCGAGGGGCAGCTGCGCGAGCGCGAGGCGTTCAACCGCCAGATCCTCGACAGCGCAATCGACTACGGCATCGTCGCCACCGATCCCGAGGGACGGATCACGCTCTGGAACGCGGGCGCCGCCGCGATGCTGGGGTGGAGCGAGGCGGAAATGCTGGGCCAGCCGATGGCCACGTTCTTCACGCCCGAAGACCGCGACCTCGGCCGCCCCGCCGCCAAGCGGCGCGAGGCACTGGATACCGGCCGCGCCCACGACGCCCGCTGGCACTTGCGCAAATCCGGCGAGCGGTTCTGGGGCCTCAGCGAAATGACCCCGCTGCGCGATGCGGCGGGCGAGGCGATCGGCTTCGTCAAGCTCATGCGCGACCGCACGCCCGAACATCGCGCCCAGGAAGCGCTCAGCCAGAGCGAGGAACGCCTCCGCCGCGCCCAGCGGGCAGGCGGCGTCGGGCTATTCTCGATCGACATCCCGGCCAACAGCATCGACGGCACCGAGGAGTTCTGGCGGATCTTCGGCATCGATCCGGCGCAGGAACCTGGCGGCGTCCCCACAACCGATCGGATCGAGCAGCTCGTCATTCAGGACGACCACCACCTGATTTCCACGCGCTCGCGGCGGAAACAGGGCGAGACGCAGCTCGACGTCGAGTACCGCATTCGCCGCGCCGACAGCGGCGAGGAACGGGTGATCGCCCGCAAGGCCGAATTCGAATACGACTCCGATGGTCGTCCCGCCCGGATGATCGGCGTGGTGCAGGACGTGACCGACCGCCGCCGTATCCAGCGCGCGCTGGAAAAGAGCGAGGCGCAGTTCAGCACCCTCGCCCAGAACATGCCCAACCAGGTCTGGACCGCCCGCGCCGACGGCCGGATCGACTGGATCAACGACCGCGTCTACATCTACACCGGCCGCTCCCGTCAGAGCCTGGGCAACGAGGGCTGGACCGAGGCGCTCCACCCCGACGACCGGGCCGAAACTCAGGAAAAATGGGCGCGCTCGGTGGCCACAGGACATGTCTTCGAAACCGAGTTCCGCCTGCTCGATGCCCATGGCGGCTATCGCTGGCACCTCTCCCGCGCGCTGCCGCTGGTCGATCTGAGCGGCGAGATCAGCGCCTGGATCGGCACCAATACCGAGATCGAGGCGCAGAAGCAGGCCGAGGCCGCCTATGCCCAGGACCGCGACCGGCTCTGGTCGATCAGCCGCGATCTCATGCTGGTCTGCGATCATTCCGGCATGATCACCGCCGTCAATCCCTCTGCCGAGCGGCTGCTCGGCTGGCACGAGGGCGAGATGCTGGGCCGCCGCATCGCCGCCTTCATCCACCCCGACGACCGCGCGGTGACGGCTTCGGCACTGGCGCGCATGGCCGGCAGTGTCGTACCGAAAGCCGAAGCCGAAGCCGAAGCCGAAACGGTCGCCTTCGAAAACCGCCACCGCACGCGCGGCGGCGACTATCGTCTGATCGCCTGGACCGCCGTACCGGACGGCGACCGCATCCACGCCGTTGGCCGCGACGTTACAGAACAGCGCGCGGTAGAGGATGCCCTGCGCCAGAGCCAGAAGATGGAAGCGGTAGGTCAGCTGACCGGAGGTATCGCCCACGACTTCAACAACCTGCTGCAAGGCATCACCGGTAGCCTCGACGTGATGCACAACCGGCTGGTGCAGGGCCGCACCGCCGATCTCGAACGCTGGCTCCAGGGCGCCCGCACGTCGGCCGAGCGCGCCGCCTCGCTCACCCACCGCCTGCTCGCCTTTTCCCGCCGCCAGCCGCTCGACCCGCGCCCGGTTCGCGCCAATCCGCTGATCGCCTCGATGGAAGACCTGCTGCGGCGGACCTTGGGCGAGCATATCGACCTCGAATTCGTGCTCTCCGGCTGCCTCTGGCAGACACGCTGCGATCCCAACCAACTGGAGAACGCCATTCTCAACCTCGTCATCAATGCTCGTGATTCCATGCCGGACGGCGGCAAGCTGACGATCGAGACCTGCAACGCCCATCTCGACGAGCACTACGTCGCCCAGCAGCGCGACCTGCGTCCCGGCCACTATGTCTGCATCGCCATCAGCGACACCGGCGTCGGCATGAGCCGCGAGGTCGCGAGCCGGGCGTTCGAACCGTTCTTCACCACCAAGCCGACCGGACAGGGCACCGGTCTTGGCCTCTCCATGATCTATGGCTTCGCGCGGCAGTCGGAAGGCTATGCCCGGATCTATTCCGAGGAAGGCCTGGGCACGAGCGTCAAGATCTTCCTGCCCCGCCATCGCGGCGTCGAGGACCGGATGGAGGGCGAGGACGAAAGCCCCCACCTACCGGAAGCGATCGAGGGGGAGGTCGTGCTGGTGGTCGAGGACGAGTCCGTCGTACGCGGCCTCATCATCGAAGTGCTGGACGAACTGGGCTATACGGCGATCGAGGCGGTGGACGGCCCTTCCGGCCTCGAAATCCTGCAATCCGGTCGGCGCATCGACCTGCTCATCACCGATATCGGCCTACCGGGGCTGAACGGCCGGCAGGTGGCGGACGGCGGACGCTCGGCCCGGCCCGGCCTCAAAGTACTGTTCATGACCGGCTATGCAGAGAATGCCGCCGTCGCCTCCGGTTTTCTCGAACCGGGTATGGCGATGATCACCAAGCCTTTCGCCATGGACGCGCTGGCGAAGCGGATTCGCGAAAGCATCGAGGATTGAGCGCATGACCGAGGGGAATTCCGTGGAGGGGCTGCGCGTGCTGGTCGCCGAGGACGAAGTGCTGGTGGCGATGCTGCTGGAGGAGATGCTGGACGATCTAGGCTGCCGGGTGGTCGGTCCCCACGCCACCTTGGCGGATGCGCTCGAGGCTAGCCGCGCGGGCGCTTTCGACGTGGCGGTGATCGATATGAATCTGGCGGGCGAGCGCGCCGATCCGGTCCTGGCCGAACTCGGCGCACGGGCCGTGCCTTTCGCGATCGCCAGCGGGGGCAACTGGGACCTCCCGCATCCGCCCGCGTTCCTGCTGAACAAGCCTTACACCTTCGCCCAGCTTGCCGAGGCGGTGAAAGCACTGGAGCGGGCGCGAGGCTAAGCGGCACGATCTGCCTCCCGTTTTCTTCAAGCCAGCGGCCAGCCGCGAGAAAGGCGGGGTCCGCGCCTTCGGGAGAACGACGAGGGTTCGAAATCGAGCCGCCTTCACTGGACCTCACTCAGGAATTCCCATACCTCTCCGTCTGTTCCGACGACCAAGAGAAGGCGTATCTGCGATGTCGACAATCCCGGCGCCTCTGTCCGTTTCAGCCGCGCCCGACCGGGGCCAGCGCCTCAAGGCCATCGTCGCAGGCTCGACCGGCAACCTCGTCGAATGGTACGACTGGTACGCCTATTCGGCCTTCACGCTCTATTTCGCGCCGCACTTCTTCCCGGACGAGGACCGCACCGCCCAGTTGCTGAGCGCGGCGGCTATCTTCGCGGTGGGCTTCCTGATGCGCCCGGTCGGCGCCTGGCTTATGGGCATCTATGCCGACCGCAAGGGGCGCAAAAGCGGGCTGACGCTATCGGTCGCGCTGATGTGCGCGGGATCGCTGCTGATCGCAGTGACGCCTTCCTATCAGTCGATCGGCATCGGCGCGCCGCTGCTACTGGTGCTCGCCCGGCTGATGCAGGGCCTGTCGATCGGCGGCGAGTACGGCGCCAGCGCCACCTATCTCTCGGAAATGGCGGGACGCGAGCGGCGCGGCTTCTATTCCAGCTTCCAGTACGTCACCCTGATCGCCGGGCAACTGGTAGCGATCTGCGTGCTGCTGATGCTTCAGGCGCTGCTGACCGAGGCCCAGCTCGACGCCTGGGGCTGGCGCATTCCTTTCGTGATCGGCGGCGCGCTGGCGATCCTGGTATTCCGCCTGCGTCGGGGCATGGCCGAAACCCACAGCTTCGAGAAAGCGCGCGCCGAAGGCGCCCCGCAATCGGGTTTCCTCGAACTGATCCGCCGCCACCCGCGCGAGACGCTGACGGTCATGCTGCTGACCGCAGGCGGCACGATCGCCTTCTACGCCTATTCGATCTACATGCAGAAGTTCCTGGTCAACACCAGCGGGCTGAGCCGCGAGACCGCCTCCGAGATCAACGGGGTGACGCTGTTCCTGTTCATGCTGCTCCAGCCGCTGGCGGGGGCGCTGTCCGACCGGGTGGGGCGCAAGCCGCTGATGGTGGGCTTCGGCCTGTTCGGCGTGCTCTGCACCTATCCGATCTTCGCCACCCTGGCGACGACCCGCGACCCGCTCGTGGCCGGAGCGCTGGTCATGGCGGGGCTGGTAATCGTCACCGGCTATACCTCGATCAACGCAGTGGTTAAGGCAGAGCTGTTCCCCGCCCATATCCGCGCGCTGGGCGTCGCCCTGCCCTATGCGCTCGCCAATACCCTGTTCGGCGGCACCGCCGAATTCGTAGCGCTGTGGTTCAAGCAGAGCGGAATCGAGCAGGCCTTTTACATCTACGTCTCGGTGATGATCGCCATTTCGCTGGTGGTCTATGTCCGCATGCGCGACACCAGGGACCACAGCATGATCCTGGAGGACTAAGCGCAGCCCAGCCGCTTGCGCCAGTTCCAGGCGTGACCGGCGACCAGCAGGATACTGCCGATCACCGTCAGCCCGGTCTCTCCCAGTGGAAGATCGGCATGAAGCAGCGCCAGCACGAGGCAGGCGATCCCCGTCGTGCCGAGCAGGAGCGGCCCCGCCCCGCCATGCCGCCGATAGCCGAGCAGAAACGCCGCCAGCGCCGCCGGTGCCACCAGCCCCAGCGCCGTGAGGTGAAACGCCTCCGACTGGAAGAAAGTCCCGAGCAGACCGGGCAGGACGAACAACAGGAGCGGCAGGGCAAGACAGTGCACCATGCAGAGCGTTGACGCGGATATCGCCGTCGATTCCACGATATCGGCCAGAAGGCGCCCCCGGATCCTGACGGTGTGGCTCCGGAGTTCGCAACGCTCGCTCATCAAAATCGGCTCCTGCTTGATTGAGTTATGTTACAACATTACATGGCGATGCATTCTCCGTTGAAAAGGCCTCTCCGTGAAAAAAGACTGCGACACGCTTCCACCAGCCTCCATGGCCTCCGGCCCCCACGCCGAAGTTCTGCGGGCAATCGCCAGCGACGGGATCGATCTCGCCATCTGGGAGCGCGACCTCGATCCGGCACTGGTCCGGGAAATCTCGGCGCTGGACCTCGACGGAATCGACGACCTGCTGCTCGCCTGCGATCCCGGTGATGCTGAGGTGCAGCTTAGCGCATTGCTGCGGGACAGCGGCTATACGGAAAGCCCGCTGCTTTGCGCCGACATCGCCGCGCTGGCGACGCGCCACGCTGCCCTGCTCGGCGAGCGCCGCGTCAGGATCAGACTGGAAGTGGTCGAGACCGATGCATGCCGCAAGTTCCATGCGGACTTCGTGACAGTGCGGACGATCACCACCTATCACGGTCGCGGAACCCAATGGCAGCGGGTCGATGAAGCCGACGATCAGGCGATCGACGAAATGCGCCCCGGCACCGTCGGCCTGTTCAAGGGCCGCCTGCTCCAGCCCGAACCGTCCGTCCTGCACCGGTCTCCGCCCATCGCAGACTCGGGTCAATCCCGGCTCGTGCTGGTTATCGACTCGATCGCAAGCAGCTAAGCGCCCCGCAGCCGACGCGGTTCCAGCCGCCGCGACGAACGGTGCGTCCCGTGCGATCACATCGCCGGGACCGGGCTACCTTCAGAAATCAGAGACGTTATAACGTCTCTCCATGAAAAAGGTTTCCCTGGTCGCAGCCTCTATCCTTTCCCTCGCTCTCCAAGCCTTCGCCACTCCGGCGCTGGCCCAACATCTGCAGTGCGTGCCCTATGCCCGCGCGCAGTCCGGGATCGGCATTCACGGCAACGCGGCGACCTGGTGGGAACAGGCCAAGGGCACCTACAAGCGCGGCCATATGCCCGAGCCGGGTTCGGTGCTGGTGTTCAAGTCCACCGGCGCGATGCCTTACGGCCATGTCGCGATGATCCGCGAAGTCGTGGATTCGCGCCATGTCATGCTCGACCACGCGAACTGGTCCGGCCCCGGCCTGATCGAGCGCAATGCCCTCGCGGAAGACGTCTCGGAAGCAGGCGACTGGAGCAACGTGCGCGTCTGGTACGGTCCCAGCCATTCGCTCGGCTCGCGCGAGAACCCCACGTTCGGCTTCATCTACGGCAGCAGTGGCCCGGTCCCGGAACTCGCCACGGCGAAAGACGACGATACGCCGAGCAGCGCGGGCTGAATATCGACGCCAAGATTTCCAGATTGTAACATATTGATAACAAGCCGATTGCCTTGTTGTGTAATGTTATCACATTACACTAAACAAAACCTCCTATCCGATCCCAGGGGGTTTTCTTGTCCGTCCGTATCCTGCACCGATCCGCCGTTTCCCTGCTCGCCCTGGTCCCGGCTACCGCTTTCGCCGAGGCACCCGCCCCGGAATCGCGTGAGATCCTCGTCACCTCCGCTCCGCTGGAAGAAAGCGCCGAAGAAACCGCCACACCGGTCGTGACTCTCTCCGGCGACGAACTCGCGCACCGCCGCCAGGGCACGCTCGGCGAGACGCTGGCCGGTCAGCCCGGCATCCACTTCGACAACTTCGGCGGCGGCGCCAGCCGTCCTGTGATCCGCGGCCAGACTTCGCCGCGCGTGCAGGTCCTGTCGGACAGCACCAATGTGCAGGACGCCTCGGGCATCTCGGCCGACCACGCCATCACCGGCGAGCCGCTGCTCCTGCGCGGTATCGAAGTGTTGCGCGGCCCGGCGGCCCTGCTCTACGGCGGCGGCGCAATCGGCGGCGCGGTGAACCTGCTCGACACCAAGATCCCGACCGCGATTCCGGCGAACGGCATTTCCGGCGCGGGCGAGGCCCGGCTCGGCACCGGCGACGACGAGCGCTCGGTCGTCGGCGGCATCACCGTAGGCAGCGGCGCGCTCGCCCTGCGCCTCGAAGGCGCACACCGCGAGGCGGACGACTACCGCGTTCCCCGGGCCTTCGGTCAAAAGCGCGTGCCCGGATCGTGGAGCGAAAGCTCGACGTTCACCGCAGGCGGTTCGTGGGTCGGCGCGGACGGCTATCTCGGCGTCGCCTATACCCGCGTAACCGGCAGGTACGGCCTGCCCGGCCACAGCCACGAATACGAAAGCTGCCACACCCACGGCCCCAGCCTCCACTGCGGATCGCATGACGATCACGACGACCATGACCATGGCGAGGAAGACCATGATCATGAGCACGAAGAGGAAAGCATCTTCGTGAAGATGCGCAGCGAGCGTTTCGACATTCGCAGCGAATATCGCGATCCCCTGCCCGGCTTCGAGCGCGTCCGCTTCCGCATGGCGCATACCAACTACCGCCACGACGAAATCGAGCACGACGAAGTCGCCACCGCCTATCGCAACAAGGCCTTCGATCTGCGCTTCGAACTGACCCACAAGGCCGTCGCGGGCTTCCGCGGCGTCTTCGGCGTCCAGCATTCGGACAGCACTTTCAGCGGCATCCAGTCCGTGGTGGAAAACGATGTGACCACCTACACGCCGTTCGACATCAGCAATACCGCGCTATTCCTCCACGAAAGCCGCGAGTTCGGTCCCGTCCGCATCGAGGCAGCCGTGCGCCAGGAATGGCAGCGCATCCGTCCGCAAACTTCGCTGACGGCGTTCATGCCGACGGCCTCGCACGATCCCTTCTCGGTCTCGGCCTCGGCACTGTGGAAGGTGGCGGACGGCTACTCGGTGGCCCTGTCGCTCGCCCGCTCGCAGCGCGCGCCGAACGTGCAGGAACTCTACGCCTTCGGCCCGCACTTCGCCTCGAACACCTACGAGATCGGCATGGTGACCGGCCGTACCTTCGAAGGCATGGCCTCTACCGAGAACCGCCTCGAAACCGGCAAGTCGATCAACCTGACCTTCCGCAAGACCAGCGGCGATACGACCTTCACCCTCGGCGCCTATCACCAGAAAGTGGACAACTACATCTACGGCCAGACCCTCGACCAGTACGAGGACTTCCGTCTGATCCACTACGTCGCGGCCGATGCCACCTTCACTGGCGTGGACGGCGAAATCCGCCATCAGGTAATCCCGCAGGTAGGCGTGGCGCTCTTCGGCGACTACGTGCGCGCCAAGCTGAAGAACGATCTCGGGAACCTGCCCCGAATCCCGCCGGGCCGCCTCGGCACGCGCGTCGATGTCGCAAGCGGACCGTTCACGGCGGAGGCGGAATATTACCGCACCTTCAGGCAGGACCGCATCGCCGACTTCGAGACGGAAACGCCGGGCTACGACATGCTGAACCTGACGCTATCCTACAAGCTCGATCTCGGCACCGACCGCTGGGCCGAACTCTTCGCGCGCGGAACCAATCTCACGAATTCCTTCGCGCTCAACCACGCCTCTTTCGTGAAGGACGCCTCGCCGCTGCGCGGACGCAACTTCGTGTTCGGCCTGCGCACCGCATTCTGACGCAAGAACCCGGACAGACGCGGCTGGAGGCTGCCGCATCTGTCCGGGTTCAAATTCCCACCGCCCCGACGCCGCGGTCCCTCGGCAAACGACGCGGTGGGATGAAGGAGGAGAGTTCCCGCCCTCCCCCGACCTAGGATCAGAGCTTGGCCTGAACGCCGATGAACATGCGCTGCCCCGGATAGTAGAGCTCCAACGGCATATCGTTGCTGATGAAGGACTTGGAATATTCCTTCGTGATATTCTGCATCTCGAAGAAGACATCGAAGTGATACTTGGGAAATCGCAAGGTGATCTTGCCGTCCAGATAGCCTTCGCCCTTGCGATAGATCGGGTTGTTGCCGTTGTTCGCATCCAGCGACGTCACCAGCCACTTCGAACGATAGTTGTAGCTCAGCCGCGCATTCAGGAAACCCTTGTCGTAAAACACGCTGGCATTGTAGGTGTAGGACGAAAGGCCGGGATATTCCTTGAGCGGCTGGTTCGTGGCCGCATTGGTCAGGTTGGTGCGAATGGCGCGGGCGTAGGTGAAGTTGCCTGAGGCGCCGAAACCGTCGAACGGCTTGGGCAGGAACGTGAACACGGTCTGCGCGCTCGCCTCGATACCGTCGAGCAGCGCGCCCTTGCCGTTGACCGGCTGGCGGACGGTGTATGTCACGCCGTCCTGGAACAGATCCACGCCGTTGCGAACGACATTGCCGATCACGAAACTGGATTCATATTTTTTGTAATAGCCGAGGCTCAGCATCGTATCGGCATTGGGATACCAGGCGAGGTTCACTTCCCACTGGTCCGCGCGGTAGGGCTTGAGTTCCGGATTACCGGCAGTGCAGGTATCGTCGATACCGGCGATCGTCTGGTCGTCCAGGCAGTTGATGTTCGGCACGAGGTCGAGCGGCCTCGGGCGCGCGAGGTTCTTGGCATAGTTGGCGCGCAGATAGAGGTTCGGCTGGAGTTCCAGGTTCGCGTTGAACGCGGGCAGGAAATCGGTGTAGCTGTTCGAAAGCGATAGTTGCTGCGCGGCGATAACGACGGTTTCGGTGCCGCCGGTCGCGTTGAACCGGGTCACGCGGCTGATGTTGGTGCCCAGCCCCTTGTCCTTGGTATGAGTCCAGCGCAGACCCGCGTTGCCGGTCAGCCGCATGCCGAGCACTTCGGTATCGATGTCCAGCATCGCATAGCCTGCAAGCACCGATTCGGTGATCTGGGCGCTCGGAATCTGCGGATATCCATCGGCGAAGCGCACGAGGTCGTGGTCGAAGCCGGACAGGTCGTAGATCTGCGAGAGGACGCTGGCATCGAAATTCGGGAATGCCACACGGCTCGGGATACCCGAAGGTGCATTCTGCAGCCCGGTGAACAGCGGTGCACCGCCCGTCACCCCGCCGAGCGAGGAAAGCAGCGACGTGTACTGCGCCGGCGTGATGAACCACGTGTTGCCGTTGCGCGGCACCGCCGGATTGTTCTGGATCGTCGTGGTATAGGACACGTTGGCGCTCGACTGATACCGCAGCGTCGCCGGATCGAGCAGGATCGATCCGCCGCCCAGATAGTTCTTGAACCTCTGGCGCCGTGCCTGAAGGCCGAATTCGAGCTTGCTGACGATGGGATGGTCGATTTCCCAGTCGGCATCGAACTTCAACTGATCTTCGATGTTGTTGTACTCGGCAGGGCGATACTGGACGTTCGGACCGTAGACCGGCAGAACCTGCCCATTGGCACCCGTGCGAGTAAAGTCCGTGTAGACACCGGGATCGGCAGGATCGAAATTCGACGGGAACTGGAAGACCGGGATGCCCTGCGCATTGTCGCGGTCAACGACGATTCCGGCAACGCTCGTGCCCAGCGAGATCAGGTTGCTCTGGGAATTGGTATGCCCCTTGGCATGCGAACCCATGAAATCGACGTGCAAGCGATCGAGGTCCCACCGGAACCCGCCCGAGAAATACTTCGAATCCTGATCGTAGCTGAAGTCGCGGCGCTGCACGCCGACGATATTGGCCGCTCCGTTCCAGTTGGGATTTGCCGCCGTACCGATGTTCACGGCATTGAGCGCCGTCGTCACGCCGGTCACGACATGGTTTTCATTGACCGTTGAGGTCCCCAGCGCCACTTGCGGCCGCGACGTGCCACCACCTGCGCCCGCCGCAAGCTGCGGGTCGAGATTGAAGCGCTGGATCGCGCCGAGATCGACCGCGTAGTTGACGTCCTGAAGGTTCTGGCTGCGCTTGTTGATCTGCACATTGGCATAAGCGCGGAAGTTCGGCGCCACTTGATACTGGAGCGTCAGGTCGCCGGAGATGCGCTTGTCGTTGCGCACGAGATGGCGATAGCGCGGCGCCCTGGGTGCCCAGTCGAAGAACTGGGTCTCGCAGGCGAGACGGTTCGCCGTTGCCCGTGCAACCGTGTTGCCGCCGACGCCCGCACAGCTCGCGTAAGTATCGTAGTTGGCGTAAAGCGGGTCCTCTACGGTCTTTTCGGTGGAATGGTCGAAGTCTGCAATCCGGCCCCAATTGGTATTGCTGATATAATCCTGACGCGTGTTCACGTCGCTGTAGGTGCCGTTGAACAGAATGCCGAGGCCGTCGACCAGGAACTTCGGCGTGCCTGCGAAAAAGGATACGCGCGGGCGCCAGGTCTCGGTCGTATCGAGATGCTGGCCGGAAATCGTCGCAGCCATGAGCGGTTTCTTCAGATCGAGCGGCTTGCGCGTTTCGACGCGCACGGTGCCGCCAAGGCCCCCTTCGGTCAGATCGACGGCGTAGCCCTTGTAGACGTCGATCGACTTGACCAGTTCCGTCGCCAATTCACGGAAGTCGCCCGAACGCTCACCTAAGGCACTGACCTGGCTGACACCGTTGATCTCGACGCGGTTGAGGTCCGGCTCCACGCCGCGGATCGAGACCCTCACGCCCTCGCCGAAATCGCGTTCGAGTTGCACGCCGGTGATGCGCGCCAGCGAGTCGCCGATGTTCTTGTCAGGGAAGCTGGCGATATCGTCGGCCACGATGGAATCGACGACGGTAGTCGCCTGCTTCTTGCGGTTGATGGCCGATTGCAACGAGGCGCGGGTGCCGACGACGACGATGTCGTTGGCGGTCGTGATGATCTTTTCGGCCGTCTTGTCGTCGATGCGGGAAGGTGCCTGATCTTCGCCTGACAAGCCTTCCGCTTCGGAATTAGTCTGAGCAACTGCGGGGAAGGAAACCGCGAGAGATCCCGCCAAAGCCAATGCCGACACCCCTGAGAATGGGCGGCGCGAGTACTTTGAAATCAATGAATTTCTCTTATTTCCAATGGCATGCTTGCGCATATCCGGTCCCCTCTTTTAGACCTGCCGATACTGTCTGCCCGGTTTTTGCGGACACCGATCGAATCAGTTTCTAGACGCAGACTTATTGATCCGATATATGGGATGCAATGTTATAATTTGGAAAAACCGGTTCGACCTTGGGAGGACGATGCTCATGATAGCCAAAATCCGCGCTCTCGCGCTGCTTGCGGCGCCGCTGCCGCTGCCGCTGCTCGTTTCCGCCCTGCCCGCACAGGCTGCGACTCCAGCCTCGATCACAGCTGAGCGCATAGCCGCCGAGACGCTCGATCGCGGCGCCGTGGCCGTGCCCGCGAAGGACGGCGGCATTCTGATAAGCTGGCGTTTGCTGGCCAGCGATCCGAAGAACGCACGCTTTCGCGTACTGCGTGACGGCAAGCCACTGCGCGTCACCAAACCGGGCGAGGCGACGACTTTCGTCGACACATCCGGAACCGCGACAAGCCGCTACGCCGTCGAACGCATCGGTGATCGCACCGGTCCGAAGAATGCGATGGTTTGGGACAAGGGATACCTGTCGATCCCGCTCGAACCGCCTGCGGATGGCGTGACCCCCGCAGGCGAGGCCTATTCCTACACCGCCAACGACGCCAGCGTGGGCGATCTCGACGGGGATGGGCAGTACGAGATCCTGCTCAAGTGGGACCCGACCAATAGTCACGACAATGCCCACACCGGCTATACCGGCAACGTCTTCCTCGATGCCTATCGCCTCGACGGTAAGCGGCTCTGGCGCATCGATCTTGGCCGCAACATCCGCGCAGGAGCGCACTATACGCAGTTCCTGGTCTTCGACTTCGACGGCGACGGCCGCGCCGAAGTGGCGATGAAGACCGGCGACGGCACGATAGACGGCACCGGCAAGGTGCTCGGCGATGCCTCTGCCGACTGGCGCAGCAGCGGCGGCGAAGTGCCGCAGCAGGACAAGACCGGCGCCAAGGTGCTGGCGGACGGCACCAAGGTCGCGCCGATGCAGGGCCGCATCGTCAAAGGGCCGGAATATCTCACAGTGTTCGAGGGCCTGACCGGCAAGGCGCTGGCCACCGCGCCATACGATCCGCCGCGCTATCCCGGTGGCAACCCGACGCCCGAACAACTCGCGGCGACATGGGGCGACGGCTATGCCAACCGCTCCGACCGTTACCTCGCAGGCGTCGCCTATCTCGACGGAAAATTGCCGAGCATGGTCTTCGGGCGCGGCTACTATGCCCGCACCGCGCTGGCCGCCTGGGACTGGCGCGGCGGCAAACTGACGCAGCGCTGGCTGTTCGACAGTTCCGCACCGGGTAATGCCGACTATGCAGGACGCGGCAACCACCAGCTTTCGGTTGCCGACGTGGACGGCGACGGGCGCGACGAGGTGATCTACGGCTCGATGGCCGTGGACGACGACGGCAAGGGTCTCTGGACCAGGCCGCTGTTCCACGGCGACACCATGCACGTCAGCGATCTCGATCCGGCGCGTCCGGGCCTCGAAAAGTTCGGCGTCTTCGAGGATATCCGCAGCAATGGCGGGCTGGGTTCCGCCCTGCTCGATGCGCGCACCGGCGAAGTGCTCTGGACCACGCCCGCCGAACAGGACACCGGGCGCGGGGTCGCCGCCGACATCGATCCGCGCCACTACGGTGCCGAGTTCTGGGCCTCCAACTCCGACCGGCTTTACGACACCAAGGGCCGGGAGATCGGCCCGCGCCCTCGCCAGATGAACTTCGCGATCTGGTGGGACGGCGACCTCCTGCGCGAACTGCTGGACGGCACGACGATCTCGAAGTGGGACTGGGAGCGCGGCACATCCAATACGCTGCTCTCGCCGGAGGGCCTTGCCTCGAACAACGGCACCAAGGCCAATCCGGCGCTCCAGGCCGATCTCATCGGCGACTGGCGCGAGGAAGTGATCTGGCGCCGCGCCGACAACCGCGAACTGCGGATTTACACGACGCCCTATACCACGACGCACCGTTTCGTCACCTTGATGCAGGACCCGGTCTATCGGCTCGGCGTCGCCTGGCAGAACACGGCCTACAACCAGCCACCGCATATCAGCTTCTACTTGGGCGCCGGGCCGAACGGGGAGCGGTGACTCTGGTATCGCATCTCCCAGCCCTTTCGTCATTGCTAGTGGAGCGAAGCAATCCAGCGCGGTTCAGCATCACTCTGGATCGCCGCGTCGGCTTCGCCTCCTCGCAATGACGAAAGAGCGAGCGGTTGACGACCACATCCATATGATGAACTATAATCCCACATAAGGCGTTCTTCGACACGCCACACCCGAGGGAGAGACAATGAGCAAGCTCGTCTGGAGCCGCCGCGAGATGCTGGCCCAAACTCTGGCAACGTCGGCAATCGCCGGTTCCATGGCGCTCACGGCCTCGCGGGCTGAGGCAGCCCCCATCGCCGCGAAGGAGCCCCTGGGATCCGGCATTGCACCGGGCGACGACGTGATCTGGCTCGACGGCAATGCCCCTTCCGCACACGAAGGCCAGTCGTGGGGCCAGCCCTGGCCGCGCGGCACCCGGCTCGAAAAGCGCGGCTACATTCTCGAAGGCGCCGGCGGCGCGCGGGAAGCGGTGCAGACCTGGCCGATGGCCTGGTGGCCGGACGGTTCGATCAAGTGGACCGGACACGCCACCGCCGCCGATGGCGCCCGCACGGGCTCGCTGCGCGTCGTTCCCGGCACTGCCAAACCCGCGCAGACGCTCTTCGTGCGCGAGGCGGGCGATGCGATTACTGTCACCGTGGGCCAGACCGTCTGGACGGTCGGCCGTTCCGGCGAGGCGCTGATACGCTCCGCCAAAGTCGGCTCGGCCGAAGTGCTGCAATCGGTGCGCCTGCTCGCCAGCGCGCAGGACCGACCCGACGACGAGGACGGCGCACCCGCGCTGGCGCGCTGGACCGGTGCCATCGAAAGCGCCACGGTCGAACAGAGCGGCCCGATCCGCGCGGTCATCAAGCTGGACGGGCGCCATCGCGGAACCGAAGGCGACTGGATGCCCTTTTCCGTCCGGCTCTATTTCCACGCCGGGTCGGACAGCGTGCGGCTGGTCCATTCGATGATCTTCGATGGTGATCCCGCCAAACGATTCATCCGCGGGCTGGGCCTCGAAGGCGCGGTGCCGATGCGCAACAGACTGCATGATCGCCATGTCCGCTTCGCAGGCGAGAACGGCGGCTTGTGGGGTGAGGCCGTGCGCCCGCTTACCGGCCTGCGCCGCGATCCGGGCAAGGCTTTCCGCGATGCACAAGTGGCGGGCGCGGCCACGCCCCCGCTCGACCAGATGGGCGCGGCAGTGCGCCAGAACATCGACTATATTCCCGCATGGGGCGATTTCCGCCTGCGCCAACCCAACTCGGACGGCTTTTCCATCGTCAAGCGTACCAAGCCGGGCTGCGGCTGGATCGATGTCGATACCGCAGGGCGCGCGCCGGGGCTTGGCTATGTTGGCGGCCCAAGCGGCGGCGTCGCCTTCGGGATGCACGACTTCTGGCAGCGCTGCCCGGTCGGCCTCGACATCGCCGACGCCGCCGCCGACACCGCGCGTTTCACCGTCTGGTATCACGCTCCCGATGCCCCGGCGATGGACCTGCGCTTCTATCACGACGTCATGGGCATGGAGAGTTTCGAGGCGCAGAACCTCGGCCTCGACGTGACTTACGAGGACTACGAACCGGGCTGGGGCGATGCCTCCGGGATCGCGCGCACCACCGAATTCCGCATCTGGGCCCTGCCCGCCACGCCGCCGCGCGAGCGTCTGGCCGAGATGGGCCAGAGCCTTGCCACGCCGCCGCGTCTGGTCGCCAATGTCGCGCGGGTCCATTCCGCAGGACTCTTCGGCCCGTGGAGTCCGATCGCTTCCGGCGGGCCTCTACGGGGCAAGATCGAGGCGCGGGCCAAGCAGGAACTCGATTTCTACATCGAGCAAGTGGACCAGCGCCGCTGGTACGGCTTCTGGAACTACGGCGACGTCATGCACAGCTATGACAACGACCGGCACGTCTGGCGCTACGACATCGGCGGCTTCGCGTGGGACAACAGCGAACTCTCGACCGACATGTGGCTCTGGTACGGCTTCCTGCGCACGGCCCGCGCCGACGTGTTCCGGCTGGCGGAAGCGATGACGCGGCATACCGGCGAGGTGGACGTCTATCACTCGGGCCGCTTCAAGGGCCTCGGCACCCGCCACGGCGTGCAGCACTGGGCGGACAGTTCGAAGCAGCAGCGCGTGTCCAACGCCGCCTATCGCCGCCTCTACTACTACCTCACAACCGACGAGCGCTGCGGCGACCTGATGCGCGCGCTGGTGGACAGCGACCAGGCCCTGAAGACCGTCGATATCGGCCGCGAGGTTCTGCACCGCGCCGATGCCAGCAAGCCGCCTGCCGGAACCGGCGCCGTGGTGGCCGACCAGCCGCTGCGCGAGGGTGAGGTGTTCATGCAGTTCGGCACCGTCTGGGGCTCGATGCTGGGCGCCTGGCTGACCGAATGGGAGCGCACGCGCGACACCCGCTGGCGCGACCGCATCGTCGCGGGCATGCGCTCGATCGCGGCCATGCCGAAGGGCTGGCTGGCGGGCGGCGGCGTCTTCGACCTCGCCAGCGGGCGCTTCGTCAGCCCCGGCGACACGGTCAACATGAGCCACCTCAACGGCGTGTTCGGGGTATTCGAGATCACTGCCGAACTGCTCGAACTGCTCGACGAGCCAGCGTTCCGCAAGGTCTGGCTGGAATACTGCGAACTCTACAACGCGCCCGAAGCGGAGTTCCGCGCCCGTACCGGCGCCTCGGGCAAGGGCCGCGCGCTGACGCAGGCCCATTCGCGCTACACCGCCTATGCGGGCGTGCAGCTCGGCAAGCCGGACCTCGTCAAGCGCGCCTGGGGCGAGTTCTTCGGCGCGGGCGACCGTGAAGGGCGTGACCAGTCGCGCGGGGCGCACAGGATCACGGGCGCTGCCGTGCTTAAGCCGGTGGACGAGATCAAGGAAGTCTCCACCAACGATGCCGCGCAGTGGGGCATCGCCGCGACCGTGAACCTGACCTTGATCGGGGATGTGCTGGAGTGAAGCGCCTCGCTGCCGCCCTGATGCTCGTGTCGTTGTCGGCGGCAGCGCCTCCGCAAACGGACGACTTCCGCCACGGCCTATCGCACTGGCGCGTCGAGGCGGAAGCGCCCGCGCGCATCACCATGCAGGACGGCGTGTTGGACATCGATACGCCGGAAGGTCTCTCGGTCTGGTGGGGTGAGGAACTGAGCGGCCCCGTCGCCATCGAGTATGAGGTCATGGCGGTGTCAGCCGGCGGGCCGAACGATGCGGTGAGCGACGTCAACGCCTTTTGGATGGCCACCGATTCCGCCGCGCCGGGCGGCTCGCCCTTGGCCCGGCCCCGCAGCGGCGCTTTCGCCGACTACGACGCGCTCAAGACCTACTACGTCGGCATCGGCGGCAATCGCAACACCACCACGCGTATGCGCCGCTATCTGGGCGAACCGGGCAATCGCCCAATCCTGCCCGAGCATGACCGGACGGATCCGGCGGCGTTGCTCGTGGCCAATCGCTGGATGCCGGTGCGGCTTGCCGCCGACAGCGCGACGGTTACGGTGGATTTCAACGGCAAGCGGCTTTTCACGATGATGGATGCCGTGCCCTACCGCCGGGGCTGGTTCGCCTTGCGTACGACCAAGAGCCACTTGCGCATCCGCAATTTCCGGATCGTTCCGCTTGGGACCGGGCACTGAGGAGCCGCAAGATGGCTCCTCCCGATACACCCTCCCCTCTACCCCCTCGTCGCCTCCCCGCGAAGGCGGGGACGACGGCGAGTTTGGCGGTCTGCTCATGCCCCATCGGACGGAATCCGCAGGCCATGCCGCGCTGCGAAGCGGGCAAAGCGCGTCAACCACAGCCCGGCCCGGCCATCCGGCTCAAACAGCGGTGCGCCGTGGCCACCCTTCTCTATCACATGGAGCTCGGACGGGATCTTCGCCGCCCGGCATCCCTCGAACATCGCAAGACTGTTGCCGCAATCGACCACCGCATCGTCAGCGGCATGCCCCAGCAAAATCGGCGGCGTTGTCACCGGAATATCGAGGTTCACCGAGTAGCGGCACGACAGATCGGCGCTCGGATTCGCCCCCAGCAGTTCCCGGCGCGACTGGCCATGGGCGAGCGGCGGCACCATGCTGACGACCGGGAAGAACATGCCCGCCACGATCGGCCGCGCGTCCTGCCCATCGGCAGCGTCGACCGGAGCGTAGACCTTGGCCGCAAAGCGCGTCGCGAGGCTCCCGCACAAGTGACCGCCCGCCGAAAAACCGATGGCGGCAATGTTGGCAGGATCGACACCCCACGTCGCGGCATGAGCGCGGATCACCCGCATCGCGCGCTGCGCATCCTGCAAAGGCGTGTCCGGCCCGCCGGTCCAGCCGTCGTGCGGCAGGCGGTAGAGCAGTTCGAACGCGGTCACGCCTTGTCCGGCGAACCAGCGCGCGATGGCGGATGGCTTCGTCCCCATGGCGACGCGGGCATAGCCGCCGCCCGGAATGATGAGCACCGCCGCGCCGGTCGGCTGCGCCGCCAGACAGACCGTCAACATCGGCGTCGCGACATGCGGCCAGGCGATGTCGTCCGGATTGGCGGGGCCGGAGCGCAACACGCTTTCCTGCGTCACGCCGCCCTTGGGCAGGCCCGGCGGGGAACCCGGCCAGACAGGAAAACGCTCGCCCACCGCGATGCGGCCCTGCGCCGCTGCCATCACTTGCCCCGGCAACAGTGGCGCGGCGGCCAAGGCAGTCAGCGAACCCAGAAACCGCCGGCGATCATTCGACATATTGCACTCTCCGTGGAAGGCCCCTTTAGCGTGGTGCCCGAGCCGCTGTTCCGCGATCCGATGCACGACGGCGCCGCCAACCCCATCGCGCCGCAAATATACGGAGAATTTATCTTAAGTATATACTGGCACTAAATCAATATATGAATGAATTATATTCGTAATAACTTTATGTTTTCTGCCGATAATGCAGTTAATATTCCATCTCGCCTCTCCGGTCCAATGCGATATGGTCGCCTCTCAGCGGAAAAGCTGCGGCTTCCGCGTTGCAGCTCTACGTCGCCCGGCTTCGCATCGACCGCCGGGCCAGTCCGCTGTCGCCTGCCAATCGCCGCTTTGTCGAAATGCCTGACGGCACAAAAGCGACGCGCTGCGCGGATGCGCATCTTCGGGCTTCAGGCGGTGCGAACTGCCACGCCGCAATGTCATCGCGTATACGATGACTGCGGCACGGCCGAACTGCGCAGGGTGCAAACGAGACGGGAGGGGAGCGGCCAAGACGCTGCTTTTGCCGCTTAATCAGGTGGCAATCGCAATGAGGACCCGGCAAATCGCTTCCGCGTTACCTCCAAGAGAACGACAAAGGGCGAGACGCGCTGTCGATCTTTATGGATTCCCTCATCACGCTGCGCGCCGACTTGCCCGGTCTATTTGCCTTTTGGCAATATTGCCGCCAATGCTGTCCGCATCTTGCCTAAGTTGCGCAGTGTCTACGTGCCACATCATCGGCATGATATGAGATCGTCGCCTCCCCGTCGCGCGCGCCTGCTGCCCGGAGACCGACCACGCCGACACCGGATTGGTCTCAGCAAGCAGCTTGCTGGCTGCGTTCGGCCTTCTTGTCCTGCGTGATCAGCGGGTTTTCCTGGCGGCCCATGGTCCAGTTTTTCCCAAGCCGAACAGTGGCATTCGGCGCGCACCAGATTTCGCCCGAACTGTCGAGCGCAGTCACCCAGATGAGATTGTGCTCCTGGCCGTAGTCGATCATTCCGATCGCGTAGCCATCGCCCTTTCCTACCACGTGAAGGGGGATAGTGGGATTGAGCTGCGTGAACATTCTGCACCTCTGCATGGCGATGAAAGGGCCGGTGCACGGTCGTGCACCGGCTCCTGTTCAGCTTACTCGGGCTTGCCGGTTCCCGGTTCGGAAGTCTTCGGCGCCTTGCCGTCTTCGACCCGGCCTTCATTTCGCAGATCGCGGCCTTCCTGTGCCTTGCGCTGCGCTTCCGGCGACTTGCCGTGCTCGTTCAGCTCTTCCTTGATGAAGCCCGCAGCTTCCTTCATCTCGCCCTTGATACTCATCGATCTCTCCTTTGGAAGATCGCCACGATGACGTGTGGCAGATCATAAAGGCACGAAATCGAATATGGCTCCTAAGTACAAAAGTGCCCATTTGCGGTAGTCTGCTCGGCGTCCTAAAGTTGAAGACATGTTCTTCATCGACGTCCCCCAGGCCGCCGCGTCCAACCCCGACGCTGCCGGAGCGCCGCCGAACGCCACACGAAGCACGGCGATGGCTTCTTACTTGAGACATCCACCTCGTCGCAGGTTACCGCCCAATCCATGCCGCCAGACGTTTGCCTGTCGGCCAGGCTGAAACCGGATCGCTTCCCATCGCTTATCAAGGCTGCAATCACAGGAGCCGTTATGCGTAAATCGACGATCGCCCTTGGCCTGGTCGGCACCACGCTGGTGCTGGGAGCCTGCGGACTTGTGCCGCGCCCTGGCCCGGTCGGAAACAAGGCGGTTCCGCAGCCCGCAAAGCCGATCGACGTCGCAAGATACATGGGCCGATGGTACGAGCAGTTCCGTTACGAGGCGTCTTTCCAGAAGGATATGGACGGCGTCATGGCCGAGTATTCGCTCAGCGACGACGGTACTGTCAGGGTCGTCAATCGCGGCCTTCGGAACGGCAAGTGGAAGCAATCGATCGGCAAGGCCAGTATCGTCTATGCAAACAGCAAGGCCAAATTGAAGGTTTCCTTCTTCGGACCGTTCTACGGCAATTACTGGATCCTAGATCATGGCGAGGAATACGAATGGTCGATCGTCGGCGAGCCCTCGGGACGCTATCTATGGATCCTGACGCGCGAAGCCCGGCCCGGTGCCGACCTGCTTGAAAAGCTGAAGGCGCGGGTGGAAGCGCTGGGATACGATTGGTCACTGGTCCGCAAGACCCAGCAATAGGTTCAGCAAAACCGCGTCCGTCGGCTTCGACCTGTCAGCGATAGGGATGCCGGCGGCCGCGCTCATGCCGCTTGCGCCCGGCCGATTTCGCCTACCCTGCACCATCCAGGATCGCGCGCAGCCTCGTGGCAAGCTGATCGACGGTGAAGGGCTTGGCGATCAGTTCGACGCCCGAATCCACCACTCCATTGTGAACGACCGCATCCCGCGTGTAGCCGCTGGTATAGAGGACCTTCAGATCGGGCCGCCGCCGAAGCGCTTCTTCTGCAAGCTTGCGTCCGTTGATATCGGGCATGACGATGTCGGTAAACAGCAGTGCGATCTCGGGATGCGCATCGAGCAGCCGCAATGCCGCAAGAGCGCCATCCGCCTCCACGACCCGGTAACCCAGGCTGGTCAGCGCCTCGACACTGATTTGCCGAACCGCTACCTCGTCATCGACGACCAGGATCACTTCCTGCCGCCCGCCGAGGCGAAAGCCCTGCGAGGGTTGAGCAGCCGCATCGCCGTCATTGCCCATGAAGCGGGGTAGATAGAGCTGGATCGCCGTGCCCTTTCCGGGTGCGGAACGAAGCTTCACATGCCCTCCGGACTGCCTGACGAACCCGTAGACCTGGCTGAGTCCCAGACCTGTGCCCTTGCCGACCTGCTTCGTCGTGAAAAAGGGGTCGAAGGCCTTGGCCGCCACGTCTTCCGACATGCCCAGTCCCGTATCCGAAACGGTGATCAAGACGTATTGCCCTGCCGGAATCCCTGACTCTGCAGCGCTTTCCCGTTTGGCGAAATCCAGGTTCTGCGTCTCGATGGTAAGACCGCCCCCTTCGGGCATTGCGTCACGGGCATTCACCGCAAGGTTGAGAATTGCATTTTCCAACTGGTTGCGATCGGCATGGGTGCGCCAGAGGCCGGCGGCGAGCACCGTTTCCAGACGTATGTCGGCACCGAGCGAATGACGCAGCAGCTCCGACATGCCGGGGACGAGCTTGTTCGCATCGACGACTTCCGGATTTAACGGCTGCTGCCGGGAAAAGGCCAGGAGACGCTGCGTCAGCGTCGCGGCGCGCTGCGCGCCTTCCGCAGCTGCGTCGATGTAACGCCTTACTTTGGGATCGCCGGTGTCGACGCGGCGACTGAGCAGGTCCAGCGAGCCGATCACCACCGCGAGCATGTTGTTGAAGTCGTGAGCGATCCCTCCGGTGAGCTGCCCCACCGCCTCCATCTTGCGCGCCTGCCTCAGCGCCTCTTCGGCGGCTGTCCGCTCGGCGACTTCCGCTGCGACACGGGCCTCCAGCGTTTCGTTGAGTTCGCGCAGGCGCGCCTCGGTCCGCTTCAGCTCGGTGATGTCGACGACCGTGCCGATGAAATGAATGGGTTCGCCCTCATCGGTGAAGATGGAACGGCCTCTTGCCGCGACCCAGCGCTCTACACCGTCTTCGATACCGATCGTGCGGTACTCGATATGGTACTGACGAGTGCCGTCGCGCGCAATCGCGGCTGCAACCGCCGCTTCGATCGCCGCCCGATCGTCGGGATGGAGACCGCGAAGAAAGCTTCCCTCGTAGGTTATCGCCGCTTTCGCGGACAGGCCGAACAGCGCCTTCGTGCGCGCATCCCAGCGCAGCTCTCCGGAGCGAAGATCGAGATCCCAGGTCCCGACCGCCGCGGCTTCTGCCGCGAGTCTCGCGCGTTCCTCGCTTTGCCGAATTGCGGCTTCGCGCGCCCGCCGCTCGGTAAGATCCTGCATGGCACCGATCATGCGAAGCGGTGTGCCGTCCTCCGCCCGAAGCAGAAAGCCACGGTCGAGAACATCTGCATAGGCCCCGTCGCCGCATTTGAACCGGTACTCGGATGTCCAGGCGGTCCCTTCGCCGTCGATAGCCGCGTGAATCTCCTGATCGACACGGTCGCGGTCGTCGGGATGGATATGATCGAGCCACCACTGCGCGGTGGTGGCGGTATGGGCATGGCCATACCGTCTTTCCAGCGCCTCGTTCCAGACGACATGGCCGTCGGCGATGCGCCAGTCCCAGACGGCATCGTTGGTCGCCCGCGCCGCCAGCCGATAGCGCTCCTCGGTCTCGCGCAGTTCGGCTTCCGTCGCCCGGCGGTCGGTGATGTCCACCGATGAGCCGATGAGACCGACGACCTGCCCACTCTCGTCGCAGAACGGCGCCTTGGTCGAAAGCCAGATCGCCACCCGGCCGCCGGGATAGGAGACCTGCTCCTCGATCTGCGTGACCTCGCCGCCTGTCATGATCGCCGCGTCGCGTTCCATGACCCCGGCCGCTTCGGCCGAGTTGCCAAGGGTTTCGAGGTCGGTCTTGCCGATGATGTCCGCAATCGGCCTGCCGACCAGTTGCGCCGCGCCGCGGTTGGCGACCATCATGCGGCCCTGCCGATCCTTGGCATAGACGACCCCGGGCACGGCCTCGATGAAAGCCTCGAGCAAACGCATCGCGCGGTCCCGCTCTTCCATGAGACTGTGGCGTTCATTGATGTCGATGAGCACGCCGGGGAAGGTCACGGCCCCGCTCTCCGTATCCTTGTCGACCCGGCCGTTGGCCTCGATCCAATGCCAGGTTCCGTCGCGCCGCTGCACCCGGTAATGATGCGCATAGGCGCCGCCGCGCGCGATGACCTCCGCGATTGCGGCGGAGAGGCCTTCCTTGTCGTCGGGATGGACCGTAGCGACGATCTGTTCGAGACTGAGACCGGAGCGGCCAAGCGCCGGATCGATGCCGAAGGCATCGGCAAACTGCTCGTCAACCGTGAACTTGTCCGCGGTCACGTCCCAGAACCACGTCCCCACGATCGCCCCTGCGGCAAGTGCGAGCCGGACCCGGTCGGTATCGGACAGGCCCTCAACACGCGGTTCGGCAGTGTCGGAAGGATTCATTCGGCTACCGTCTGCATGCTTGTTGCTTTCATATAGCCCTGCCCTGGCGAGAAATCCAAGATGGACGAACGCTCTGCCGGGCGAAAGCGTTGCCTTGAATACGGCGCGCAACCGCTTTTTGAGTGTTTCTCGGGATCATCCCGGCGCCTCGTGCGTATTCTCTGCTCAATTCGCAGCGCCGCCGCGCATGCCATCCCCTTCAAGCGGACCCTTCATCGATGAAAGCTGAAATCCGGGACCTGTCGGCCCCTCTTGCCCGCGTCCAGATCGTGGTTCCCACGCACCACAAGGCATTCTCCTATCAGATTCTCGCGGGTCCTGCGCTTGCCCGTCAACTGGCCACGCTGCCCGGCCTGCCGATCTCGGTCCTATGCCAGTCTGCCGATCCTGTGCCCGGCTCCGCAATACAGCAGTCGGACGGTAGTTGATCCGGCAGGGGCATCGCTCCCCGGAACGCAGCCGCCCTGCATCGGCAACAAAAAACCGGCTCAGGCCCGCCTGACGAGATGTCTTGCAGCAAATTGCGATCCCGCTTCCAGGCCTCAACTTTCGGCGGCGAAGACTTGCGGAAACGTCTTGCCGCGCTGGGCCGCACGCCCGGAAATCCGCGTCGAGGGCCCGGAAGTTGGCATCGAACGGAGCTGCCTGTCATCCCTGGTGCTTATCCTGCACGCATGGGCGACAAATGCTGCCAAATATGGCGTCCGGAGTCCTCGTTCAGGAACTCTTTGCGTCCGATGGACTTTAGGCGCCGAGGGAAGCGAACTGGTGTGGGAAGAAGTTGGTGTCGATATGCTTGAGGTGGCCGAAGGGTCCGGGTTTGGAGCGCGGTTCGCCTCGTCTTCGGTTCGCCAGCTTGGGGCCTCGATATCCCGAACTGCGCATGGAGGGCACTTCTGCCTTCGACTGCTGCTGCCCGGCAGCGTAAGCCCGCGATGAGTGACATGGTTCTGATTGTCGAAGATGAATTGTTCGTGGTTCTAGACCTGGAAGATCTCGCGGCCGAAGAGGGACTTGGGGTATCCGCGCATTGCGGCACCGTTGCCGCGACGATGAAAGCGATCGACCGCCAGCGTCCACTCTGCGCGATCCTCGATGTCCGGCTGCCGGACGGCGAGATCTTTCCAGCAGCCGACAGGATGCGCGAGATGAAGGTGCCGCTGATCTTCCATTCCGCGCACGCGAACGAAGCGGCCTTGCGGGCACGCTATCCCGACGCGCAGATCTGCCCGAAACCCAGTTCGGCCTCGCAGCTGCGCAACGCCCTTCGCAAGGCGGTAGGCGGGCTGGTGTAAACCTGCCTTTCGAGCCGGTAATTCCTGGCGGCGGACTGGATTCTCTCGCCGCCTTGGACCTATCAAACTCTGGCCCCGGTCCCTCACCCGCGCGTTTTCGATCCTCCTGCGCACGGCTGCACGCAGATGGATGACGCCCCCCCTTCCCTTTCCTGCAACCCGGTTCAGTTTGCGGGCGGCGACAGCGGACGGTCCTGCTCGCCATGGGGGCCGAAGAGCTTCGAACCCTTGATCTTGCCGGACGTGTTGAGCGTGATGTGTACTACCGACGTCGTGCGGTTCTGCCAGTGCCAGCCATGGATGCCGGAGAATGCCGCGACGTAGCGCCAGGCCTGCTGATCGGCGCGCGTTACGGCGTAGCTTTCGGTAAAGTCCTCACCCCCATCGAAAGGATGGGCATGCATGTCGTAGTTCAGCGGACCGTCGGCCTTCCAGCTGAAGGTGATAGGGGCTCCCTGATCGAGGACATACTTGAGCTCGATCTCCTCGTAGGGTGCCAGTACACGAAATCTCCACGAAACCTCAACGCAAGCCCAACCTCACTGCGCAAGAGCATCCTCCGATTTACTGAACTGGAGTTTCGATACATGCGCGGCCGATTCTGGAAGGCACCTGCGGCACTCGCCGCGAGCGCAATGGCGCTAGTCGTTGCAGGATGTCAGCAGGAAAAGGCTGAGCAACACGTCTCGCCTGCGGAAGTGTTGGTGGCCAAAGTGGAACCGCAGGCGGTTGCCTTGACCGATGAGCTTCCGGGACGTGTCGTAGCCTACCGCGTGGCGGAAATTCGGCCCCAGGTCGGCGGGATTATCCAGCAGCGTTTCTTCGAACAGGGCGCCGCGGTGCGCGCTGGACAACCGTTGTTCCAGATTGCTCCAGCGCCTTTCCGTGCCGATGCCGCAAGCGCGGATGCTTCCTTGCAGCGCGCGCAGGCCACGCTCACTCGGGCGAAAACCCAGGTCGAGCGGCTGAAGCCGCTTATCGGCGTCGATGCAATCAGCCGGCAAAGCTATGACGATGCAGTAGTGACGCGCGATCAGGCCGCTGCCGACGTAGCGCAGGCCCGCGCGACACTAGACCGGCGACGCCTCGATCTGGGCTTTGCGCGGGTCACTTCGCCGATCGCCGGTCAGATCGGTGCTGCAAATGTCACGGAAGGTGCGCTTGTCGCAGTAGGCGATGCCAATGCGCTCGCGACGGTTCAGCAGATCGACAAGGTCTATGTCGACGTGCAGCAACCTGCCCAGCGTTTCGAACAGCTGCGCGAGATCATCATGAAGGCAGGCGATGGAGCCGTGACGTCCACACAGGTGGAGATCGTCTCGGCTTCGGGCCGCGTCCATCCAGCCAAGGGGCGAATCCTTTTCTCGGACGTCACGGTCGACCCGGGCACAGGCAATGCCGTCATTCGCGTGCTGGTCGAAAACCCCGACAAGCTGCTCTTGCCCGGGATGTTCGTCCGCGCGCGAATGCCGCGCGCGACGATGCCTTCCGCCCTGACGGTCCCTCAGCAGGCCGTGACCCGCGACGGCAACGGCCAGGCACAACTCGGCGTGGTCGATAGCCAGGGACGGGTTCGTACCCGCACCGTTACGGTCGGCGATGTCGTGAACGGTCGATACATCGTGCTGTCCGGTATCCGGGCAGGCGAGACCGTCGTCGTGGTAGGTCAGGACCGCGTTCGGCCGAACACGCCCGTCAAGCCGCTTCCCTGGCGCGGCACCGCCGCTTCGGCACGCTGAGGCGAAGGACCGTCAATGCCCCAGTTCTTCATCAATCGCCCGGTCTTTGCCTGGGTCGTGGCGATCGCCATCGTCCTTGTCGGCCTGATCGCCATTCCGCAAATGCCGATCGCGCGTTTCCCCAGCGTCGCGCCGCCCTCCGTCAGTATCTACGCGAGCTATCCCGGCGCCACGCCGCAAACGATGAACGACAGTGTGGTCGCGCTGATCGAGCGCGAACTCTCGAGCGTCAAGAATCTCCTCTACTTCGAGAGTTCGACCGATACCTCGGGCACGGCGACGATCACCGCCACGTTCAAGCCCGGCACGAACCCGGAACTCGCGCAAATCGATGTGCAGAACCGCCTCAAGACCGTGGAGCCCCGTCTTCCGCAGGTCGTGCGCCAGACCGGCGTTTCGGTGGAATCCGCGTCTTCCGGGTTCCTGATGATCGTCAGCCTGATGTCGGCGGACGGCCGCTATGACGAGACGGCCCTGGGCGACTACATGGCGCGTTCCGTCGTGCCCGAATTGAAGCGGATTCCCGGCGTCGGCCGTGTTCAGAGCTTCGCTGCCGAACGCGCCATGCGCATCTGGATCGATCCTGCCAAGTTGATCGGCTACGGCCTGAGCATTGCGGACGTGACCGCCGCCATCGCCGAGCAGAACATCCAGATTGCCCCGGGCGCGCTCGGCGCCGCGCCTGCCGTTTCCGGCCAGCGCGTGACCGTCCCGCTGACCGCGGAAGGTCAACTCAAGACGCCGGAGGATTTCCGCGACGTCGTGCTCAAGGCCGGAACCAGCGGCTCGACCGTGACGTTAGGCGATGTCGCGCGGGTCGAACTCGGCGCGCAGAGCTTTGGCAATTCTACCCGCGAGAACGGCAAGGTCGCCGCCTCCGCAGCGGTGCAGCTCGCACCGGGGGCCAATGCCGTGGCGACCGCCAGCGCGGTCGAGGCGCGCATGCGGGAACTGGCGCGCACGATACCGGCCGGCGTCGAGTGGTCGGTGCCTTTCAACACCGCGCCGTTCGTGAAGATCTCGATAGAAAAGGTCGTCCAAACTCTTGCCGAGGCAATGGTGCTGGTCTTCCTGGTGATGTATCTCTTCCTGCAGAAGCTGCGCTACACGTTGATTCCGGCGATCGTGGCACCCGTTGCGCTGCTCGGCACCATCGCGGTCATGCTGCTCACCGGGTTTTCGATCAATGTGCTGACCATGTTCGGCATGGTGCTGGCGATCGGCATCATCGTTGATGATGCCATCGTCGTGGTCGAGAATGTCGAGCGGATCATGGCCGAGGAAGGGTTGCCTCCCAAGGAAGCTACCCGCAAGGCCATGAAGGAGATCACCGGCGCCGTCATCGGCATCACGCTGGTGCTCTCGGCCGTGTTCATCCCGATGGCCTTCGCCAGCGGTTCGGTGGGCGTGATCTATCAACAGTTTGCCCTGGCGATGGCGGTATCGATCCTGTTTTCCGCCTTCCTGGCCCTCACCATGACCCCGGCGCTGTGCGCCACCCTGCTGAAGCCGATCGACGGCCACGGTCAGAAGAACCGCTTCTTCGCGTGGTTCGACCGCAGCTTCGAAAGACTGACGGGGCGTTACGAAGCCTGGGTCGCGCGCCTGTTGCGACGGACCGGGCGGATGATGCTGCTGTTCGCGCTCCTGCTGGGCCTGCTCGGCGTCGCGTTCGTCAATCTTCCTTCGGCCTTCCTTCCCGAGGAAGACCAGGGCTACTTCCTCACGGCATTCCAGCTGCCCGCCGATGCGACCACGCAGCGCACCCTGGAAGCGGTAAAGACCTTGGAAAACCACAACGCCACGCGTGCCGCTGTGAAAACCACCGAATCCATTCTTGGCTTCGGCTTCTCGGGATCGGGCTCCAACGCCGCCATGGCCTTTACAATCCTGAAGGACTGGAAGGACCGCGACGGCGCCAATGTCCGAGACGAGATCGCCAGTGCGACCGAGGCCATGGGCGCCGTGAAGGAAGGGACCATCATGAGCCTGATGCCGCCGGCGATCGACGAACTCGGCAATTCTTCCGGCTTCGCGCTTCGCTTGCAGGACCGTGCGAACCAGGGTTACGAGGCTCTCCTGGCCGCTCAGTTCAAGCTCGTCGCACTCGCTGCCCAAAGCAACAAGCTGAAGGGCGTCTACCCTGACGGTCTGCCCGCCGGAACGAATGTCCGCCTCGATATCGATCGGCGGAAGGCCCGCGCGCTTGGCGTGTCCTTCTCGGCGATCAGCGACACGATCTCGGCGGCGATGGGCTCCAGCTACGTGAATGATTTCCCGAACCAGGGCCGTCTCCAGCAAGTGATCGTGCAGGCCGATGCCCCCTATCGCATGCAACTGGACGACGTGCTCAAGCTCAACGTGCGCAACACGCAGGGCGGAATGGTTCCACTTGCTGAAGTCGTTACGCCGGTCTGGAACCAGAGCCCTCTGCAACTCGTGCGCTACAACGGTTATCCCTCGATGAACATTTCCGGGAGCGCCGCGCCCGGCGTGTCCAGCGGCGATGCCATGAAGGAAATGGAGCGTCTCGCGGCCCAGCTCCCCCCCGGCTTTGCCGTCGAGTGGACTGGACAGTCGCTGCAAGAGCAGCAGGCCGGCACGCAGACGCCGATACTGCTGGCGCTTTCGATGCTGGTCGTCTTCCTCGTGCTGGCCGCGCTCTACGAAAGCTGGGCGATCCCCCTCTCGGTCATGCTGGTGGTGCCGCTCGGGCTGATCGGCGCGATTGCCGCCGTCATGATCCGGGGCATGCCGAACGATGTGTTCTTCAAGGTGGGCCTCATCACCATCATCGGGCTTTCCGCCAAGAACGCCATCCTGATCGTCGAGTTCGCCAAGCAGTATCGTGACGCGGGCATGGGTCTCGTTCCGGCCGCTATTGCCGCGGCAAAGGCCCGCCTGCGTCCGATCCTGATGACCAGTCTCGCCTTCACGCTAGGCGTGGTTCCGCTGATGATCGCCGGCGGCGCCAGCGCAGAAACGCAGCACGCCATCGGCACCGGTGTGTTCGGCGGCATGATTACCGGAACACTGCTCGCCATCTTCTTCGTGCCCGTGTTCTTCGTCGTCGTGATCGGGCTTGTCGAGAAACTGGGCAAAGGCCGCCAGCCCCGAACCCCGCAAACCGAAATCCTGGAAACCTAAGCCATGCGCCGTCTCCTGTTTACCGCCCTGCTGGTCCTCCCCGGATGCTCGATGAACCCAAGGCTGGACATCCCGGCGGCGCCTGTCGCGCCGACATTCACTGGCGCCGCTTCGACCGAAGGCGCCGGCGATGCCGCCCTCGCCTGGAAGGAAATGTTCGGCGATCCCCGCCTCCAACTGCTGATCGAAACGGCGCTGAGCGAGAACCGGGACCTGCGTGTCGCCCTCCTCAACGCCGATGCCGCACGCAGCCAGTTGAAGATCCAGCGCGCTTCACAGTTCCCCACCGTCGAGGCGCAAGGGAACTATACCCGGCAGCGCCAGCCGACCAACGTCGCCGGCGCGGGGGTCGGGCTCGGCGGCAATTCGAACCAGGCCTCCGGCTTCGAATTTGGACAATTCGTTGCCCAGGCCGCACTTTCCAGCTTCGAAATCGATCTCTTCGGACGATTGCGGTCCCAGAGCCAGGCTGCCTTCGAGACCTATCTCGCTTCGCGCGAGGGTACGCGAACGGCCCGGCTCACCATCATCAGCACCGTCGCGGAAGCCTATCTTGCCGAACGCCTGGCAGAGGAACAGCTTCGCCTGACGCAAGCAACGCTGACGGGGTGGCAGGCCTCGCTCGATCTGAACCGGAAACTGCGCGAAGCGGGGCAGACCGGCGATCTCGACGTGGTTCAGGCCGAAGGACTGGTTCGCCAGGGACAGGCAGACCAGGCACAGCGGCGCCGCGAACTCGCCCAGGCAACCAATGCACTGGTTCTGGCGGTGGGCTCACCGCTTCCTGCCGATCTCCCGGCCCCGATTTCGCTTCTCGAACAGCCGGTCCGCACCCAGCTCGCCGCCGGACTGCCTTCCGACCTGTTGCTCAATCGTCCGGACATTCTTCAGGCCGAGCACGAATTGCGCTCGGCCAACGCAAATGTCGGCGCGGCACGCGCAGCCTTTTTCCCGAGGCTTTCGCTGACAGCGGCGTTTGGCTTCGCCAGCCTTGCGCTTGGCGACCTGTTCAAAGGCAACAACCGTTCCTGGTCCTTCTCGCCAGCGGTCAGCGCTCCGATCCTGCAAGGTGGGCAGCTCGGCGCCAGTCTCGATCTGGCGAAGATCCGAAAATCGATCGCCGTCGCCAACTACGAAAAGGCGATTCAAACCGCGTTTCGCGAAGTGGCCGACGGCTTGGCTGGCCGCGAGAGCTACGTGACACAGGCGAGTGAACAGGCAGCCTTCGTTGCAACTGCGGATCGCAGACTTGAACTCTCCAAACTGCGCTTTCACGCCGGTGTCGATAGCCGCCTCGACCTGCTGGATGCACAGCGCAGTCTTTACAGTGCCCAGCAGACTCTGCTCACCGTAAAAAAGGACGAGCTATCCAACGCCATTGCTTTGTACAAATCCCTCGGCGGCGGAAAAGAGTAAATTCTCCACGATTTGCCCTCCCATCTAAGGCGCCGTCAGCCGACACGACAAATCCAGTCAAAGGGTCAATCGGCGCTTGACGCCGTCACCGGTGACAAAACGCCGATTGACCCTTTGATTTTCCTCATCGTTCGGCAGGCTCAAGGATGGGCGGCGCATCCGTAAGCGCCATGACCGCCGCGCACGCCTTCTCAATGCGTCCTGATTGCGGACGCCTGGATTCGTTTTATCGTTCGCGGTCGATTCCCATCAGCCGCGCGTTCAGTGCACGATCGCTTCCTGAACTGGCGAAATCGTCGAAGCTGCGCTCCGTCACCCAGCGAACGGAAGCGGCCAGGGCGGACCCAGCCCCAGCGCAGGATCGCCCGCCTGCACCAGCTCGGTGCGGCCATCCAGATGGTGCTGGATCAGGGTGTTGGGGGTTTCCTGCTTCCAGTCGAAACCACCGGTCTCGCCATAGACACGAAGGCGCAGGCCGTTGCGCTCTCCTATGCTGATCTGGCTGGCCAGCAAGGCTCCTCGCGCGCCATTGTTGAAGCGCAGCAGCAATTGGCAATCGTCGTCGAGCAAGCGCCCCGGCACCACTGTGCCGAGGTCCGCCATGAACCGTTCCACGCGTAGCCCGCTAACGAATTCGGCGAGATGGAAGGCATGGACCCCGATGTCGGCAATGCAGCCCCCTGCTCCCGCGCGCGCCGGATCGACCCGCCATTCCGCCTGCTTGCCGGCAGCCTCTCCGGCCAGCCAGCCTTGCGGATACTCGACCAGGATCTTGCGCACCTTGCCGATGGCACCCGCGGCGATCCGCGCGCGTGCCTCACGCACCAGAGGATAGCCGGAATAGGTATAAGTCAATGCGAAGGGCAGTCCGGCCTGCCTGACCAACGCGGCCATCTCCTCCGCTTCCGCCAGCGTAGCCGTGGCAGGCTTGTCGCAGATTACCGGCACACCCGCTGCCAATGCCGCGCGGACAGCAGGCAGGTGGTGGAAATTGGGCGTCGCGACCGCAACGAAGTCGATCCCCTCGGGACGCGCCGTTTCCTCCCGCAGCATCGCCTCCAGACTTGGATAGGCGCGTTCGGGATCGATGCCGTAAAGAACACCGGCATCCCGCGAGCGGTCCGGGTCGCTGCTAAACGCTCCGGCGACCAGTTCAATCTCCCGGTCGAGTTCGGCGGCGATGCGGTGAACGGGGCCGATGAACGACCCCGGACCGCCACCGACAAGACCCATGCGCAAGCGCCGTTTGGAGCGGATCATCGCGCTTTCTCCTCAAGACCAAATCCGGCCGCGTAGAGCGGGTTCCTGCTGTCATTGGGGAGATCGGGCCGCTGAGCCTCGACCGCCGCCATGGACCGAGGCAGCTCGACCGGCAGATGCCCGCGCGCCATGATCTTGCCGGTCACCACGTCAAGGAGCGCAGCGTCGCTGGCGCCGTAAAGGGCGAGCATCGCGTCAGCCTTGCCTTGCACGTTCGTCAGGATCGCGGGGCGGTTCATGTCCACCGCGACGATCACCGGAAGCCGCCCTGCCACCGAGCGCAGTGCATCGTACCCCGCGTCGCCGTCCCGGAAATCGAGGCGGCCTTCATCCTGCATGTTCCCGAAGAAGTGATAAGGATGCAGCTTTTCGGCAGGCGAGGCCATTCGGATCAGGGCGACATCGGCCTGCGCCGGGTCCGCGACCACCTGAAAGCCCGCAAGTCTTGCCGCTTCGGGGGAAACGCCATGGAGCCAGATCTTGCGAAGCGTGGGCGCCAGGGGAATCGTGTCCTTGCGATTTTGCAGCAGGACCTGCGCTTCGCTCTGTATTTTTGCGGCGAGCGCCGCAGCCTGGGGGGCGCCCACCATCCGGGCGGCCGCCGTCTCATCGACGAAGGGGTTGTCGAACAAGCCCAGCTTGAATTTAACGAGCATGACCTGACGGACCGCATCGTCCAGCCGGGCCTGTGAGATCGCGCCCGACCGAACTGCGGCAAGAAGCGGCGCGGGATCCGCGAAGCCGCCGAACTGGTCGATGCCGGCATTGACGCCCTTGGCGACACGCTGCTCGACTGTCAGCTTCTCGACACCCCAGGGCATGGCGATGGCGCTCGGCGTCTGCGGATTGTCCGCCGTCGGGCGGGAGCAGGCCGCCGAACAATCGTTGACAATACCCCAGTCGGATACGACCAGCCCGCGATAGCCCATCTTCTTGCGCAGCAGATCCTGCAGCAATGTCGCGTTGAATCCCGCACCGACCTGTTCCATCGGCTTGCCATCGATGGTGACGCCCGTGACGATGCCGTAAGTCGGCATGATACCTGCGCTACCGGCCTTCAGCGGCCCTGCGAACGCCGCCAGGTGCCTGGCGAACGAGGCATTGGTCAACTGCAGCTGGGCGCCGTACGCGTTGTGCCCGTCAAACCCTTCGGGTTCCGCCCCGTACCCCACGAAGTGCTTGACGATGGTCGCGACCCCGCTACGCGCCAGTCCGCTCGCGCCGCCCTGAAATCCCTCCACATAGGCTGCCGCCAGCCGGGAGACTTTTGCCGGATCCGCCCCGAAAGTCGCAAGCGCGCGAGACCAGCGCGGTTCGGTCGCAAGGTCCGCCTGCGGCGAAAGCGCCATGTGCAAGCCGACGGCGCGATATTCGGTTGCAGCGATGGCGCCGAACTGTCGCACAAGCGCTTCGTCGTCGAGGGCTGCCAGTCCCAGTGGCTCCGGCCACTGCGTGAAGCCGGTCGCGGCCACACTGGCGCCGCCCACGACCGAGAAGTGATTACGCGGATCGGTGCTGATGGTGATCGGAATTCCAAGGCGAGAGGATTCCGCGATCGATTGCACGGCGTTGTTCTGCGCCGCGAACATGGCAGGTGGCACCGCGAGGCGGCTTATCATGCTGGTGATGCCGCGATCTTTCACCAGAGTTTCGACGGCGGGCATATCGTAGCCGGAATTGCCCGCGCCGATCGGACTGCCGACCGCCGGGAGCGTTCCATGCAATAACGTGGCCGCCTTTTCCTCCAGCGTCATCTGCGCGATCAGATCTTCGGTGCGTGCCTCGTCCGAAAGCTGCGAATTCTCATAAGGGTCCATGCGGCCATTATGATTGAGGTCGCGGAATCCGGGCGCTGGCGTGGTGGCACCCGCGCCGAGAGGGCCCGCAAGCGCAAGTGCCGCCACAGCCGCTCCGGCATTCCGTTTCATGATTATCGTCAACCCTCGCCCTTCCTTTTGCATTATGTCGCCGCCAGCCCCCGGTACCGGTAGTCCCGGAAGCGTGCGAATCCACTGCCGCATACAAACAGTGCGGGCCGCAAGCTAGCAAGGTCGTCCATGGTATTGGCGTGGTATCCAGATACTTCGCTGCGCACCGCATGACGTATCCAGTCACCGGCCGGCAAGCGGTGATACATCGTCACGATGTTGCGGTCGTTGACGATGCGCAAGTCTATCCTCGAACTCTTGCCGACCGGTTCCTGCCAGTAGCTTGCCTTGCCGCCCCGGTAGCTGGTCATCCGCTCGCCGTCGTAACCCATGCCGAGAAACAGGCGGTCGTTGAAGAACAGCAGCAGGCCCGCCTGTGCGCCGCCCTCAAGTTCCAGCGACACCGTGCATTCGTAGGCGTGGTCACCGACCAGATGCGTCAACGGCGAAGCATCCTGCGGCCCGACGCCTTTCGCCGAGAGCTTCAGCTCCCCCTTTTCGATCTTCGCCCGTGTTCCCTCGGTCGGCATTTGATTGTAGAACCGCCAGCGTGAGCCGAGCGCCGGCACTGTGAAATCATCCGACCAGGCCATGCCGTGCGTTCCGCCGCTGCCGCCGTGCGGAGAGGGCAATGGCTTCGCAAGATCGCCGCCGATAGCGCCGGGCCAGCCCTCCTCGTCCCAGCGGATCGGTTCGAGCAAGGTCTGCCGTCCCAGCGTGTAGTAGCCGTTCTCGTAGCCGTGATAGACCGCCCACCAGTCTCCCCCCGGCCCTTCGACGAATGTGGCATGGCCGCGCGAAAGCCACTTGTCGGCGGGATTCCAGGTCCGGATGATCGGGTTGTGCGGACAATTCTGCCATGGCCCGTCGATCGATCGCGATCGTGCTACGGTAACCATATGCCCGGTCGGCGGGCCGGCGGTACCGCCTACCGCGGTAATGAGATAGAACCACTCGCCCCGGCGCATGAGCCTGGGGCCTTCGAGTGCATAAGCTTCCGTGATCCAGTCGTCCGGATATTTCCACCCGTCGTAGACCTTCTCCACCGGACCATCGGTGGCGAGACCGTCGTCGGTCAGACGGACGCGATTAACACCGCTGAGGAACAGGTAGCGCTTGCCGTCCTCGCCCACCACATGGCCGGGGTCGATCAGGCCGCCAATGCCAAGGTCGACCGGCTCGCTCCACGGACCGCGAATGTCCTCGGCATGGATAACGTAGATATTCGCAAAGCTCTTGAGGCCCTTGGACCAAGGCGCTGCCATGAAAGGAATGTAAATGTAATAGCGCCCGTCGTGCTTCACGAGGTCCACCGCAAACACGGTACCGAGCGGCTTGTCCAAAGCAGGCCCGACGGGCGACCAGTTCACCAGATCGCGGGAGTGCCAGATCATCAGACCCGGCGCCGCCTCGAACGAGGAATGGGTCAGATAATAGTCGTCGCCGTCCTTGAGGATCGAGGGATCCGGGAAGTCTCCGGCGAGAATGGGATTGAGGTAGGTGGCATTGCCGCGGTCGGCGCGGCGCTGACCTTCCGGTCCGGAAGGAGCAAGCGCCGACGCCGACGGTTCGGCCATCGATGCACTTCCGGCCAGAAAACCGGCAAGGGCGCCGAAACGTAAGGCATCGCGCCGGTCGATCATGCGGCTAACGAAACCGATTTTTTGTCGGTATTGACGGCGGGAAAGGGCAGGTAGGAAACGCGAAGCTGCTGCAGAAGCGACAGTTCGTGCTCGCCCGCAGGGAAGCCGCCGGGCCGATCGACGAGAATCGTGGCCGCCGTCCCGAACGGCCAGCGTCGATCGTAAGCGGTCTCCATTTCGTCAAGCGTCAATGGGCCGAGGCCTTCGTCGAAGCGCACGGCCTCGCGCGGGAGCGGCTCACCGTCGAGGGCAATGTCCAGTTTCTCGACCATCGACAGGCCAAGCCCGCGGTAGTAGCCCAGCTTCGCGTCGAAAGCGAAGCCGGTGGGCGCATCGGCGGGACCAGTGTTACGCAGGCTGCCTGCATCAATGAGATACCGGTCGAACATCAGACGATCTCCAGTTCGCTTTGGGCCTTGGCAATGAGGTTTTCGAACATGACGTGCTGACGGCGCACCTGCTCACGGCTGTCCACCTCTTCCACGTCTTGAATCCAGCGATTGCCCTCATACTCGCTGGAGAGCGTCCCCTCCCAACCACACTTCACCAGTTCGGGAATGACCTCGTCGTAAGCGATCGCAGGGTCGACGCAGTCCTCGGTCATGCCGTAGAACTTGGCCTGGATGTGGCGGAAATAAGGAGCATAGTCCTTGATCCGCTTCGGGTTTGCGTAAGGTGCGTGCCGCAGGGTCTCGGCCATGGCGACCTCTGCCTTGTTGCCGCCCATTTTGACTGCGACTTCGTAAATCGTGTACTCGCACATGATCTTCTGTTGGTGCTGGTCGACGATGAACTGCGCCACTTCCGGCCGTGCGCCCTGTCTTTCGAAACGGGCGCGGAATTCGGGCGGGTAGTTCTTCATGAAGATACCCATGTCGGGCAGGATGCCCAGGTGCTGGGTTCCGAGACGGTCGGCAACGTCCACCGTCCGCAATATCCATGCGTGTTCCAGATGCCAGGGGGCATGAACTTCAACGCCCATATGAACGTCCATCTGCTCGGCATAAGGCACGCACTTCTCGAGGATATCCGGGCGCACGAAAATCAGCACGCGCATATTGCGGATGCCCAGGCGGTTGCACAGCGTCAGATCGCGCTTGATGCTCTCCACCTGTTCCTCATCCGACAGCAGTTCGCCCTTGCGCAACTTGGTGTCGAGGAACATGTCATAGCAGGTGAAATGCGCGCCATGATGCGACAACATGTCCTGCCATTCGCCAATCTGGGCGTCGGTAATATGGGGAAACGTCGGCATGTTCTGCTCAGGCAGGATTTCAATTCCCGCCGCGCCGATCGACGCCGCAAATCCGACGACACCCTCCACGTTCATCCGGCCGAGGAACATTTCCTCCTGGAAACTGTAGAGGCTCACACCGCGCTTGATCTGTCCAGACATGGGATATAACCACCTTTCCCAAAAGCGCGCAACACATGGTGGCGCACCGCATCCTCGTCCCATTTTGCCCATCTTCACCAGGCTGTTCGCGCCCGTTGCGAAGGGCATGCCACTCGCAGACTAATTTTGAAAATAGATTTTATCTATAAAGATCAATCCATTCTGATAATTGATCTTGCCTACTGATGGTTCCTAAACCGCGTTCTTGCGCGCGATCGCGGCAAGAACGGTGGCGTTCTGCTTCAGGCTCCTGGCGAAAGTTTGGCGATCGACGCAACGAGACCGAACTCTGCATCGCGGCTCCCGCCCCACTCGTAATTGTCCAGAAGGGACCAGTGAATATAGCCAAGGACGGGCACGCCCGCTGCCATGACGGCTTCGAGGTGCTGCAGCGCTGCTGGAATCAGCGCGACACGTTTTCTGTCATCGGGCGTACCGACACCGTGCTCGGTGTACCCTTGCGCAATGCCTGCGTGACATCCACCCGATACGGTTTCTTCCAGGCCGTGCCGACGTCCTTGCCATTGATCCGAGCTGCGGCAATGTCGCGAACTTCGCCCAAATCGAGAAACAGTCGTTTGCTACCGGCCAACCATGCCGCGGGAACCGCGACACTGCGGCGATAAATTCCGGTTCCTGAAAAGTACTTGATGTCGGGCCTTGGATGCCTCCGTCCATGACTCCAGCCGGGTCGGCCCTTGCCCTGCGGTCGCTGCCACAGACTGTCCGCGAGCGCTTAGAACGCTTCCTTTTCGTCGCCCAGGCTCGGCGAACCGACTGGCTGCGATCCCACCACTGCGGCTCCTTGATCCACCAGGCCCCGTATCCGGTGCAAGGTGGCAAAAGTCATGAAGCGGGAGCTGCCGCCCAGAACGAGCAATGGATACCGCGCCCCCCCTTTGGTGACCATGACGCCGTCCGCATCTACCGATGTGCCTTCCAGCAAGGTGCCAAGATCGATGAAGTCGAAACCCCTGCCCGAGGGAACGTCCACGGGCGTCTCACCGTACAAGCCCGTGATCGGGGCCTCTTCTCCGGCGAAGTAGGCGATGTCGGCAACCGGCCGGCCCTGCTGCAACAGGAACGAACTGCGCGCCAGATAATCGGTCCAGCCTGCCGCCATGTCCCCCCAGGTCTCGTTCCGGCTGAAGTACTGGCCGAGAAGTGGAGCCAATGACATGCCTGGCTTGAGATCGCTCGGAGGAAAGCCCAACGGGCCCCAAATGCCGTGAATGGTCTCGGCCGCCACCAGTGGCTTGCCATGAACATGCGCCACGGATGCGGCACCTTGCAGGTCTGCCCCGAAAGTCTGGCGTGGCTTTTGTCCGCGAGGCGTCGTCCAGATCGCGCCCATCGGCACATCCGCAGCAGCGCGCATGGCCAGGTCATCCCCGAGCTGCAGCCGATGGCCCTCCAGCGCCTCCGGATAGTACTTGAGGCCATGTTCGCGTGCCACCGCGGCAAGCACGGTATGGTGGCTCTGCGTCAAGAGCTCGGATATGGTTCTCCGGTAATCCCACAGGAAGCGGTCGGTCCTTTCGGCACTCTCCACGACCGTGCCGGTCAAGGCGGGGAACCAAGGCACCGGATCATAGCCACGCGGCCGCCGGAACTCGTCGATCAATGCGGGAGTCCAGTTCTGTGCGCCCGCCTCGATACTATCGCTCAGTAGCGCATTGAGGCCCTTGGCTGCGAGGTCAGAGCCGAGGGCATCCCGGTAAAGTCCGAGATAGGTCTCCGCATAAGTCCGCACGGCGGATGGATCGAGCTTGTCCACTTCCAGCCCCGTGGCCTCGGCCGGCGCCAGCCCGTTCTGATGCCCGGTGAGGCTGTATCCGAAGCGAAGGACCTTCCACCGCCCCTTGGGAACGCGCCATTTCAGGTGCCACCGTGAATTTTTCCTTCAAAGACCTGAACCCCACCGATGCCGATGCGCTTCATCATTCGAGGTCAAGGCGCGCACCTTTAGAAGTCACATTGCCATTCATTCAGTGCCACCAGACGAAAGGTCTCGCCGATTGAGGAGGAGACCGAAAACCATCGAGCAACAGATCGGTTGAAGCCTGCGCTGCATTCGCCGTGTGCTCCGGATCCGGCTCAGCGTTGGCCGACGTGGCGGCGATGGTGGCCAGAGTTGGTTCCTAGCAATTTTTATGTGAGGGCGCTTTGCAGCGCGGCTCTTAGCAGGCGCTTGCGATGAAAGTCGGCAAATGTGGCCGCAGCTCTCCCCTCTCATCGGATTATCGACTTGCTTTTGCTCGGATTTGAACAACCGGACCGTATTTAGCAAATCAATATTTTGGATATTTATAGCCAAACAAGCCTAACCCCACGGCATGTGCGCAAGCCGCTAAAATGACACCCACGCTTGCTTCGATGTCCCATCCTCTCGGTCGACAAAGGAATGGACCGGATGTATCTCTTCTGGAAGGTCACGATCACCGCAACCCAATGGCAACAGGGGATAAGGTTTACATGAGCGCCAAAGCATCGCTTCTTCGCAAACCGGCGAAAACGATTCTGCTGGCAGGCGCCATGCTTTCAGCACTCGGCCTTGCGACTTCCGTCTGGGCCTCCGGCGATTCCGGTTACTGCGCACCCGACTGGCGACTGGCCGCGCCGTCCTACGATTGCGCGGGCCGGGCCATGCTCAGCCCCGGAAACGACACCCGCATCAACATGCTGCTGCTGATGCGCAGCCTCCGGCCCGCCTCGGAAGACAACGACCGCGACACGTATGACACCGCGCTGGGCCGAACCTTCTTCTCGTGGGACAGCCTGTCGGCCTCGCTCCAACGGCGACCGGAGCGCAAGGTCGAGTTGGAGCTGGGGAACTGCCAGATCGGCACGGAGGGTATTCTGGCCTTCCGAGATGCCCTTTCCGCCGAAAAGGGCCTTTCCGCAGCGGATCGCAGCGGTCTCGATCGCCTGCGGGGACAAGTCGGATGCCGCGCCGTTGAGTGGGGCGGTTTTACTGCTGGCAGCGCTCCGGGAAAGGAATATCTCGCCTATCTCAAAGCCGCCGACGCATTCTATGGAGGGGATTGGGCGGGCGCCCGCGCCGGGTTCTCGGCGCTGACCGGTGCTCGCAGCCGATGGGTTGCGGAAACCGCGCGTTACATGCCGATCCGGATCGGCCTGCGCGCCGCAGTGGCGGAAGCGGTGGACCAATACGGCGATTTCGCCGGGCCGGACAAGGCGAACGACGAAGCTGTGACTTCCGCCCGCGAGGCTATCGACGATTACCTCAAGGCCTATCCCAATGGGCGCTATGCCGCTTCCGCGAAAGGCCTGATCCGCCGCGTCGCCTGGCTGGAGAACGATCAGGCCGCCTTCGCCCGCCTTCTCGAAAACGAGCTTGCAACGCGGCCGGGAGACACTGCTGCGGCAGCCGCCTTGGCCAACGAAATCGACGGCAAACTGCTGGAGCAGGACGGTGCCAATGCCTTCATCGCGAACCTGGGCAACACGCCGCTGCTGCTGACGATCAGCAATCTCAAGCGGATGCGCAGCAGCCACAACGAAGCCATGCCCCTTTCGGCGGATGAACTGGCGGTACAGAAGAACCAGTTCTCCGCCTATGGCGATCTTTACGGGTTCCTGCTGGCGACGCGAGCCTTCCAGGCGCAGGAACAGCCCGCCACGATCCTGCGCCTCCTGCCCGATGCCGCGCGTGAGAGCCGTTACACGCCGCTTGCGTTCAGTCGGCAGGTGCTGCGCGGCATGACGCTGAACCGAGCATCGGATCCCAACGAGGCAGGCTTCTGGCGCGAATTGCTGGGCGGCTCCGCGCCCGCGTTCCAGCGTCCACTCGTGGAGCTTGGCCTCGCGACCCGCTGGCAGCGCGGCCCGAAGCTCGCGGATATCTTCGCCCCCGGCTCACCCGTGACCGACACGACCACGCGCGAATTGCTGCTCCAGACGCGGGCGACCCCGGCGATCCTGCGCGCCGCCGCGAAGGACCCCAGCCGCCCCCCGCGAGAGCGGCACATCGCGCTGTTCAGCCTGCTGTTCAAGCAGCTCAATCACGGCGCCTACGCCGATTTCACCAAGGACCTGACGCTCGTTCCCGCCGATGCCGACAACCGCACCGGGCTCTGGTCCTTCGCGGATCAGGCGACGATCCCGGTCGGCCTCTTCAGTAAGGGCACCTGGGGGGACAAGTTCGTCTGCCCGTCGCTGGAGCGGACAGCGGCGGCGCTCGCCCGCAATCCGCGCGACCGCAAGGCGCAGCTCTGCCTGGGCGACTTCTACCGCCTCAACGGGTTCGACGGGTTCCGCCTGTTCCGGCCCGGCCCGACGGCGGACTATCTGGGATATGGCCCGGACGGCGTTCCCGGTCGCGCCTTGTCCCGCGAGGACCTTTACAACGAGGTCATCGCCGACCGCAGCGCAGGCGCAGACCTGCGCGCCTATGCGCTCTACCGGGCTGTCATGTGTTACGCGCCCTCGGGCTACAGCGATTGCCTGGGCGCCGCGCGGAACGATCCGGAAAAGGATGCCGCTGCCGCGCCGCAATCCCGCCGCAAGGCCTGGTTTACCGAACTGAAGCAGCGTTACCCTGACAGTCAGTGGGCCAAGGACCTGCGCTACTACTGGTGATGTTCAGGCCTCGGCACGCCCGCACGCTCGTTTCGGCCCTGCTGATACCGATCGTCCTGGTCGGCTGCAAACCCGATTCTCCCCGTCAGGAAGCGAGCGTCGATCCCGCCGCCCACGACGCCTTTTATCTCTGGCCCGGCGTGCGGCCGGCTGCAAATCTGCACCCGCGAACGCTCTACCTCCTCGATGGAGAAGTGCGCAAAGCCGGGGCACCCCGCTTCGAACGACTGCGCATGGGTGTGCCGCGCCTGCCCGGAACAGCGGTGTGGCTGGTGGTCCGCACCGAGCGGCTGGACTGGGACGCGGCGACCTACGCGGCGCTCCTTGGCGATCTCGAACGCTGGCATCAGGCGGGAAACCGGGTCATGGGCCTGCAAGTCGATTTTGACGCCGCCACGAGCGGGATCGCCCGCTATGCCGAATTCCTGACCGATCTTCGCCAGCGCCTGCCCCGGCGCTGGCAACTTTCGGTGACCGGCCTCATGGACTGGAGCGCTCACGGCAATCCCGAGGACCTCGTCAGACTCGGATTCGTGATCGATGAAGTCGTTGTACAGACCTATCAGGGCCGCAGCACGATTCCGGGCTACGAAGCCTATTTTCGGCGCATGACGAACTTCCCCATCCCCTTCCGGGTCGCCTTGGTGGAAGGCGGCACCTGGCAGGCTCCGCCCATGCTGGCAAACCAGCAGCAGTTCCGCGGATATGTCGTTTTCCTCACCCGTCCCGAAGCGGGTCGCCGGGAACTGGCGCAGCCGTCAGGACCAGCAGGCCGATAGGTCATCGATGCTGGGAACTCCGCGATCGCCATCTTCATCTTTTGAAGGGAAACGCCGTCGTTGCGGTCGCCTTCCGGGGCCGGTTTCTTCTAACGGCCTGCACGAAAGTCGCTCGTTCCAATTCCGCTCTGTGGTTGATGCCTCCGCAGCAACGGCCGCTTCGCCCAAAAGCCACCGCTTCCAGGAGAATTGCATCACCCTTTTCGCCTAGCTTAATGGGCAACACACGAACCGGGCCACTCAGACCGGCTAATCCGCTTCAAGGTAAATTCGGAAATTCGTTCGACCACGCCACCTGGATCCAGCTTTTCAGTGACTTCAGTCCACGTACCACCACGAACCACCCCGGTGTAGCGCAGCCCCTGATCGTCATTCCCCAGTTGCCAAACGTAGCCGTCCCGAGTCACCCGAAACGAAAAGTCACCGTACAAACCGCCAGCGTGAGCCTGTATCGCATACTCATGCCGAAACGTGTTGTACACGATGCTGTTCACGCCATGCAGTTGGACTTTCCCTTTACTGTCGCGCGTGCGGATCTCGATCAATTGCATGGCTCCATCCAGCATCTTTCCTGAAAGCAGTTCGACAGTGAGCGGCACTTCCAAGCCGCCCTCCCGTAACGAGCCGGTGCCTTCCCAATGCCCTTCAAGCTCGTTGAGACGCGCCATGGCTTTCTGTTGAACAGCCACCATTTCAGCAGGGCTTGTTCCTTCAGCACAATGCCCCGTAAGCGGCGATGCCAAGATCATTGCCAAGGTGAACGCAATTCCGGCTCTGAGATATCGCTCGGTCATTACTCTCTCCCGATGTCATGCTACCCGCCGCGTCAATCCCACACAGTTCAAGGGATCACGGTAAGGGCGCATCCTTCAGTAGATGTGCCCGAATTCCCATTCGACGAGGATCAGAACTTCACCGTTCCCTGTACGCCGTAATTCCGAGGAGCGCCGAAAATGAAGTTATACACATTCACGTCATTGCCCGTGAACGATGCATAATTGACGGGGCGCTCGTTCTCGATGTTCCGGACATAGGCCTGAATGGTGTAGCGAACGCCGGGTGCCTTCCATTCCAGGTTGACGTCAGCCTGGGTGAACGCATCCTGGCGATCCGCCGCCCAGTTGAGCAGTGACGACGATTTCGCCGATCCCCGTGTGCCTGCTCCGAAAGACTGCTCCTGGGCAAGTGCCGGAGCAGCTACGACCGTCATGGCGGTGCCAGACATAAGACCGCGAATCACGCAATTCATCAAAAAAATTCTCCCTCCCCTGCGGCCTCCCTCACGGACGTTATAATAAACTAGAAATATTAGTTCTATTTATCTCCAGTTTGATTTCCGTCAACCCGGAACGGCGAATGCGGCATCGCAAGTGCGAGAAGCGCCACGCACAGCAGTCCCCCCGCGACCCCAAGCGCGGCCCAACCCATGGCGGAAACGGAAGAGTCGGCGCTTTCCTCGTGAGCGAAGTACAATGCGCCGATCAGCGCCGCGCCGACGGCTCCGCCGATCTGCTGGGTCGACTTGAAGGCTCCGCTCGCCATGCCTGCAAAGGCGCGATCCACTCTGGCCATCGCCAACGGCGTCAACGGCCCCGACACCATCCCCATTCCGAGCCCCGCAAACAAGAGACATGCAAGCATGGCCGCGACATGGCGTGGACCGGTCCCCAGCGAAAGCGTCAGCACGAGCACTGCTCCCGCCATCACCAGCGCGCCGACGATCACCACATACTTCCCGAAACGCGGCAGAAACCGCCGACCCAGTGCGGCGATGCCCACCATGACGCCCCCGGCGAAAGGAATATGCAGCAAGGCCGCCTGAAACGCGGAAAAGCCAAGCCCCTTCTGGAGCGTCAGCATCAGCGGCATGAAGAAGCCGCCCGTGGCGGTCGCGAAGGACAGCGCCGCCAGAAGCCCGATGCTATAACCCCGATTGCGGAACAGTTCCGGCGCCATCAGGGCATCGCCCGTCCGCTTCTGGCGCAACTTCTGTTGCAGCAGGAAAAGGCCGCCTGCGGGGAAAGCCAGCGCCATCGCCGCGAAGCTCCAGAACGGCCAGCCCCGTTCTCGCCCGTCGATGATCGGGACAAGCAAGAGCAGGAGGGCGACCGCCAGCAGACTTATGCCGGCCAGATCCAGTCGGGGCCCTTTGGCAGGCCGCTCGCGCGGCAGATAGCGCCATCCCGCAACCAGTCCGATTGCGCCGAGCGGAAGGTTTACGAGGAAGATCGTCCGCCAGCCCAGTCCGAACAGGTCGGCCTTGATCAGGATGCCGCCCGCGATCGGCCCGGCAATCGCCGCCAGTCCGCCCAAAACGCCGAAGAACGCCAGCCTGCCGATGCGTTCGGTAGGGGAATAGAGGATCTGCACCAGCGCCATGACCTGCGGTGCCATCAGGGCCGCCGCGCAACCTTGCAGGACACGGGCGGCGACAAGCTCATCGGCATTCCCCGCCAGCCCGCATCCGGCCGAAGCCAGCGTAAAGCAGGCCACCCCGATCAGGAACATGCGACGATGTCCGTGAATGTCACCCAGCCTGCCACCCGTAACCAGCAGAACCGCAAAGCTCAGGAAATAGCCCGCGACCGACCACTGCATTGCCCCGCTGCCGAGGTGCATGTCCGTCTGGATATCCGGAATCGCGACCGTGACGATCGTCGAATCCATGACATCGAGCACGAATGCGACCAGCACCGTAAGAAAGGCCCGATGGCGCGCGGAGTCCGAAATCCGCGCGGCTTCGCTGTATTTTGAAGACATCCTGTTTGCTTGCCCCATTGACCCGATCTGATCGACGGAGTAGCCATTATCACAATTATAGTTCTAGTTTCAATGTTGGGAGAGGCGAAGCGTGGAACGTGGACCCGTAGAAATAGCCCGGAAAGCCGGGCCCCCTCAAGGGATCACGCTGGTTTTGGCAGGATTTCTGCCGATTCTCGCGATCGTGACGCTGACGACCGCAGTGCCGTCCATCGTACAGCATTTCAAGGATGTGCCAAATGTCGGGCTGAAGGTTCCGCTGCTGGTTTCGGCACCGGGATTGACGATCGGACTGCTGGCGCTTTTTGCCGGTGTTCTGGTTGACCGGTTCGGCAGGCGCCCGCTCATGGTCGGAGCGACCTTGCTCTATGGCTTCGCCGGGGCCGCGCCGTTCTTTCTGGAGGACATCAACGCGGTCATCGGCTCGCGCCTTGTTCTGGGCATTGCCGAAGCCGCGATCCTGACAATCGTGAACACCCTCATCGCCGACTATTGGGACGACAAGGGGCGGCGCAAGTGGCTGACGATACAGGGCATTGCCGGACCGGTACTGGCCACGAGCGTCATCACCGCTTCGGGCTACCTGACGGAATTCCGCTGGAATGGGGTGTTTCTGGTTTACCTGATCGCGCTGCCGCTGTTCATCGCGATGTATCTGTTCATCTACGAGCCCGGCCGCAGCGGCCATGAGGCAACGAAGGCCGAGCCGGTCGGCGCGTTTCCCTGGACCACGGTCCTGTCGATCGGTGCCCTCACCTTGTTCTCCTCCTGCCTCTACTATGTCTGGATCATCCAGGGCGGCCTCGCCTTCAACGAGCTGGGCGCCGTGCCTCCCGCCGAGCTTGGCCGCATCTTCGGCATGGCCAGCCTTTCCGTACCGGTCGGCGCGCTGCTGTTCGGCTACCTGTCCGGCCGCATCTCGATGGCGGCGCAGCTGACCATCCTGTTCGCCATGCTCGGCGCCGGCCTTGCCGGCATCGGCGCAGCGCCCGGCAAGACCGGCATGATCACCGCGCTGGTCCTGCAGCAGGCTGCCGCCGGCATGGCCGTGCCGACACTGATCTCGATGGCCCAGAGCAAGCTGCCGTTCGAGCATCGCGGCCGCGGCATGGGCATGTGGGCCTCTGCCTTCTTCCTCGGCCAGTTCGTCAGCCCGTTCTTCGTCAATTTCGCGCGCAATGCCACCGGCTCGGTGCGCAGCGCCTTCGTCTGCGCAGGCGTCGTCGGCCTGATCGCCGCCGTCGTCGCGCTGGTTCATTTCCTGCGCAGCCGCGTCGCCCCGACGGCAGTCGCGGCCTAATCTCGTCACATCTCAAGGAGCCTACGTTGCCCCATCAGATCAAGAGAGGCGTCAGCCTCTACAGCTTTCAGGAAGAACTTTTCCTGGGCCAGATGACTATCGAGGACTGTTTCGCCTTCGCCGCATCGATCGGCGCCACCGGTGTCGAGGTCCTGCCCGAGCAGAACATGCCGGGCTTCCCGCACATTTCCGACGCCGATGTCGCCTGGTGGAAGGACACTGCCGCGAAGCACGGTGTCGAGCTGACCTGCTACGACATGTTCCTGGACACCAAAGTCCGCAAGGACCGGTTGATGACGGACGGGGAGCAGGTCGAATCCATCGTGCGCGATCTCAGGCTCTGCAACCGCCTGGGTATCCGCAACATGCGGATCCTGGTCTTCGTTCGCCCCGACATCCTGGAAAAGTGCGTGCCATACGCCGAGGAACTCGACGTTCACATGGGGGTCGAAGTCCATGCGCCCTGGCACATGGAACATGCCTGGATCCTGCGCACCGTCGAAGTCGCCGACCGGCTCGGCACCGGGCACCTGGGACTGCTGCCCGACATGGGCATCTTCAACAAGCATTACCCGCCCGTCTGGCGCGACCGCTTCATCCGCCAGGGTGCCCGGCCCGAAGTGGCGGATTTCATCGTGCAGCAGCACGAGGAAAAGATCATGGCGGAATACACCATCTACGAAGTCGCCGTGAAAATGCAGGGTAACAAGGCGGAAGTCGGAATGGCCGAGATGCTGCGCCATACGCCCTATTCCAATCCGAAGCGGATCAAGGATTACATTCCCTACTTCCGCCATATCCAGGCCAAGTTCTACGAGGTCGACGAAAATCTTGTCGATCCCTCGATCGCCTATGGCGAAGTCATTCCGGCGCTGATCGATGGCGGCTGGAACGGCTACCTGTCCAGCGAATATGAAGGTAACCGCTGGATTCAGGATGCGCAGGCGGTCGATAGCCGCGAGCAGGTTCGCCGCCAGCACCTGATGTTCGAACGCCTGCTCACCCAGGCCGAGGGAGCCAACTGATGTTCGACAAGTATCTGATCGTGGACGATTCGCTGCGCAACCTACCCGACGGCAGCGGTTTCGCATTCGAAGCGCGGCTCGGCTATTATCGCGGACTTGGCCTTTCCATGGTCGAGGAACTGGCCGTGACCGTCGACGGCGAGGAGATCGATCGGGCGGCCGTCCGCTTCCATGACGGCGGCGATGCGCTGACCATGGACGACATGGAAACCGCCTACGATCGCCGCTGGGAATTCGGCGCCAAGGCGACCATCAGCGTCGTGCGCCCCGGCGGCCTCGCGCAGGGCGAGCACACACTGGACCTGCGCGAGAAGCTACGCATCTCGTACCTGCCCTTCCCGTCCTTCAATTCGGACAGCAAGACCCTGTCGGTACGCTGACCGTCAGCGCCGGTATCGGCGCTCAAAAAAAGGGGCTGCGCGGTTGACCGCGCAGCCCCTTTTTCCTTTGTCCTTCCCGTTCGGAGCGACGTCAGATCCGCCCTTCCTTGAGCATCGACACCGCCGCGTCGCAAGCGCGGGCCGTCAGCGCCAGATAGGTAAGCGAAGGGTTCTGACAGGCCGACGAACTCATCTGCGCCCCATCCGTGACGAAGAGATTGGCCGCGTCGTGCGCCTGGTTCCAGCGATTGAGCACCGACGTCTGCGGGTCCCAGCCCATGCGCGCGCCGCCCATTTCGTGGATCGCCGTGCCGCCATGGTTCGGGCGATCGAAGCCCATGATGACTTTCCCGCCGGCGTGAGTGAGCATCGCCGCCGCCTCCTTCTTGGCGTCAGCCAGCGCGGCATGTTCTTCCGCGCCGTGCTCGAAGGCGATTTCGAGCTGCGGCACGCCGCGCGGATCGAGCTTCTTGCTCAAGGTCAGGCGATTGCTGGCCCGCGGCATGGAATCGGCGAAGGCGACCAGCACCATCGACCAGGGGCCGACCTGATGCAGCTTGTCCTTGTACTCAGCGCCGATGCCGCCCATGCGCTTGCCCTGGGTCCAGGTGCTCTGCATCGCACCGCCCTGATAGGAATAGCCGCGCGTAAAGCCGTCGCCGTCCAGCGTCTCCATGTTCTTGAAGCGCGGAATGACCACGCCGGTCGGACGGTTCCCGAATGTCGTGCGGTCCTCGAAGCCGGGCATGATCGCCTTGGCGGCCAGCGTGCTGGCATGATCCATGATGTGGGTGCCGAGCACGCCGCTGGAATTGGCAAGGCCGTTCGGCATCGCCTCGCTGCGCGAATTCAACAGGACATGGACCGAGTTGAACGACCCGGCGTTCAGGAACACGATGCGCGAATGCGCGCGCTTGTGCTCGCCGGTCCTGGTGTCGATCCAGTGAACCGCCGTGACCCGCCGGGTCGCCGGATCATAGCTCAGCCGGTGCACCTGGGCATCGGTCACCACCGTCAACCTGCCGGTCTTCTGCGCGGCCGGCAGCGAGGCCGATTGGGTGGAGAAGTACGCACCGTAGGAACACCCCCGCGCGCAGATGCTGCGATACTGGCAATGCGCCCGCCCCTGTTCGGGCCGTGCCTCGGTCAAATTGGCCGTGCGGCCGATGGTAAGCACACGCTCGGGATACTTGGCCCGAATACGCTCGCGCACCGCCTGCTCGACGACATTCAGTTCCATCGGCGGCAGGAAATGCCCGTCCGGAAGCTGGGCCAGCCCCTCCCGCGCGCCGGAGACGCCCACGAACTCCTCGACCCTGTCGTACCACGGCGCCAGCTCCGCATAGCGGATCGGCCAGTCGGTGCCGACGCCGTCGCGCTTGTTGGCGCCGAAGTCGTAGTCCGACCAGCGATAGCACTGGCGCCCCCAGGTCAGGGATCTGCCGCCCAGCTGGTAAGACCGGAACCAGTCGAAATCCTTGCCGGGCGCTTTCTGATATGGCTGCTCGGCATCGTTGACGAAGTGGTTCTGGGTGAACTCGGTGAAATGCCGGTTCAGCATCTGCACGGCGTAATCGCGTTCGTACAGCGCGGTATCCCCTTCACCGCGAAATTCCATTTCCCAAGGAGCCTTGGTTTCGGTCTCGTAGTCGACCTGGTGCTCGATCTTGCGACCGCGCTCGATCATCAGCACTTTCAGCCCGGCTTCGGTCAATTCCTTGGCGGCAAAGCCGCCGGTAATACCAGAGCCGACGACGATCGCGTCGAATTGTCCTTCGTTGTCCGTCATCAGCCGAAATCCACCGCCGTCCAGTCGCTTGAGAAAGCCCGCATTTCGGGCGTGAGCGGAATGTTCCATTCCCATTTCCCGGGCACCAGCTCGTAGTTCAGCTCCTTTGAGCCGCCTGCCTCGCTGGTGTAGTAGCCGGTCAGAATGAGGCCCTTGATCGCGTTCCAGGGCGAGAAAGGCGCTTCCTTCGCAAAGGCCGCTTCATCCAGCGCTGCCAGTATTTCCGCCTGCCGTTCACGCGGATGCCGCAGGAAATCGCCACTCGCCGAGCGATCAAGGGCATTTTCCAGCCAGGCAAGGTAGCGCAGCGACCCATTGTGCCTCCGGAACGGCGCCAATGCCGCCGTCACATTCGCGGCCGCCATCGGCGCTCTGGTCTCGCTCAGTCCATGCGCCAGTGCCAGGATGACGAAATCGCCAGCCCCCACATCGGCTGCCCCCGGCGTATCGGTACGGGGAATGACGAGATCGGCGACTCTGGTCATCAAGCTTCGCTGACGTTCGGTCGGCGCATCCTGCGCGTCGAGGTCGGTCAGCCTGATCGCGGCGGCGGGGACGCCCAGCGCAAGCGCCAGAAGCGAGGCGGCGCCGACGAATTCGCGCCGGTTCCAGCCTTGTCCGGCGGCGCTCACTGGCCGATCCCCATCAATCGCGCATTCAAGCCACGGTCGTTCCCGCTTCCTGCAATTACCGTTCCTGTCATCCCGATACCCAATATCGTCCACGAGTCCGGTTTTCGCACTCGTTAGAATAATTATTCTTATATTGATATTGGGAGGTATCGGGTGAACAGGCGTCTGTCAATCGTCAGTCGCCGTTGAGGGAAGCCGGATCTTTCGCTCATCCGGCTCCGGCACGCAGGAACGCCGGGCACATGACTGCGAGATCTTCCTTCAGCTCCTCCCAGTTGCCCTGGTTGGCGGCTTCCGGCGAAGATCCCAGGCCGAGATATCGGGCCAGCGTGCAGTAGATCATCCGGAATGCGTTCTCCACCAGGCGCTGGTGATCCGGCCGGCCGAACTCGGAAGCATAGGCGAGCAGTTCACGATGAACCTCGTTGCTCAGTTCCTCCGCGGAGCCGCGCCCCAGTGCCGACATCGACTCGTCGTGAATCGCGCGAAACATGATGGGCCGCAGTACCGGGCTATATTCCTTCAGCAATTCGGCATAAGCCTCGACGAAGTACCGGGCATAGTCGTCCAGACTGCCCGATCGCCCGCTGACCGAGACCAGCATTCGCTGCTGATCCTCATTGATACGGCCAAGGACCCGGCCGTGTACCGCGCGAATGAGATCGTCCTTGCTGTCGAACCGCAGGTAGATCGAACCGATCGACACTTTGCCGGTTTTCGCCACTTCGGTCAGCGTGAACTCGTCGTCCCCGCGCTTGATCATCAGCTTTTCCGCCGCCACGAGCATCCGCTCATAGGAGGCGCGGCTGCGCCCCTGCTGAGGAACCCGGCTCGCCTCGACGTTTTCAGGCGCTTCCACTTTTGCGGAGGAAGCCGAACGGGAAATAGAATCTCGCTTCGACTTCTCGGTTGACACTGCCGCCATGACGCTCCTAAAGATTTAAGAATAGAGGTTCTAATTATCGAACCATTCTGACCGGTCTTGCCAGAGTTGTAAACCAAGGGCCGTAAGTCGCCCAACTGGAGGGGTAGATGCGTTTTTCCGTGTTTCTGAACGCTCGTTCGATGAGCGCCGCCGAGGACCGCAAGCTCATGCAGGACCTTGAAGCGCACGCGCTCAAAGCAGGCGAGCTTGGCTTCGACGCCATCTTCATGCCCGACCACCATTTCAACGGCTACATGCCGGTCGCCAGCGACAGCTTCATGTTCGCGTCCTATCTGGCCGCCAAACTGCCCGAGATGCATTTTGGCTTTTCGGTCGTTTCCGTACCGCTCCATCATCCCGTCCGCTTCGTGGAGCGCATCAACATCCTCGACCAGTTGACGGGCGGCAAACTGCTGGTCGGCGTCGGATCTGGCACGACCCCCGAAGAGATGATCGGTTTCGGGGTCAACTATCAGGATTCCAAGGACATCTCGGATCGCAACCTCGCCATTGCCGAGGCGCTTTGGGCAAAGGGGATGGAAGATCCCGCGATCGAAATCGACAATGGGCCGCATAAAGGCCGCGTCCTGCAGCGCATCGCTCCGGCTCCCTACACCGCAGGCCACGCGCCGCTGATGCCGGTGGCCATGAAGGAAGCCAGCGCCCGCCGCGCGGCGGAAAACGGCTGGCCCGCGTTCATCCCGGCCTTCACCCCGCCGCAGATCGGCGGCACCGAGCCGTACCGCCACGTCGCCAAGTTCTTCGGCATCTACAAGAACTACCTGCTCGAAGCCGGGCATAGCGAAGACGTCGTCGCCCGCGCCCTGTCCTGGACCACCCACACCTACCAGGTGGTCCACGTTGCCGAGACCGACGAACAGGCCCGCGAAGAACTGGAAGTCATCCTCCGCGCCTATCAGGCTGCCGTCGAACGCGAGAACGAGTTCAACCGCCGCGCCGAATCCGACTCGGCGAATACCAAGACCGACCGCACGCCGAACGCGCTGACGGACGACTGGATCGGCACCTGGTGCCTCTATGGCAGCCCGGACACCGTGATCGAGCACCTGAAGCCCTACCAGGACCTGGGCATCGGCAACATCCTTTGCGGCACGACCACCGGCCCGCTGACGGACGAGCGCCTCCGCCTGGGCAATCAGACCCTGAACCTGCTTTCCAGCAAGGTCATGCCTGCGCTCAAGAACTGAACTGAAACCTGACCGGCGCTTACGACAACAAAAACGGGAGAAGGAATATGGCGGCAACGGGCCGTAAGACTGTGGTCGGGCTGGGCGGAACATTCCGCCAGGCCTCCTCCAGCGAGCGCATCGTCCGGGCGGTCCTGGCGGCCTGCGAACGGCTGGGTGCCGAGAGCGTGATGTTCGACGGACCGGCCCTCGCCCGCCTGCCGCACTACAATCCCGAGGATACTGCCCGTACCGCCGAGCAGCAGGCGCTGGTGGAAGCCATCCGTCACGCCGACGCCATCGTCATCGGCAGCCCCGGCTATCACGGCGGCTATTCCGGGCTGGTGAAGAACGCCGTGGACCTCCTTGAAGACCTCCGCGCCGACACACGGGTCTATTTCGACGGTCGCCCGGTCGGCATCGTCGTCACCGCGGCAGGCTGGCAAGGCTGCGGCACGACGCTCTCGGCCTTGCGCGATGTCGTCCATGCGATGCGCGGATGGCCTACGCCGGTGGGCGTGACCGTCAATTCGGTGGAACAGCGCCCCTTCGACGAGACCGGCGCCCTCGCCGATCCCCGCATCGCCGCCGCGGTCGAGGCCCAGGCCGCACAGATCATGCAGTTCGCGGCA
>Ga0209050_1000189_pt1 | contig 138610 bp, 128 predicted proteins | sample Araplavi_mTSA_r2_FD_184276 | JGI IMG/M metagenome (GOLD analysis project Ga0209050, IMG submission 184276) | Arabidopsis root microbial communities from North Carolina, USA - plate scrape MF_Cvi_mTSA_r2 (SPAdes) (version 2) | ecosystem: Host-associated > Plants > Roots > Endosphere | place... | reverse complement strand
TGATGAACGAAAACTACACCCACCCGGAAATGCCGGAAGGTGCGGCCGAAGGCATCGTCAAGGGCATGTACCTGCTCACCGACGCCGGCAAGCCGAAGAAGAACGAGCTGCGCGTGCAGCTGATGGGTTCGGGCACCATCCTGCGCGAAGCCATCGAAGCGGCCGCGCTGCTGGAGAAGGACTTCGGCGTTACTGCCGACATCTGGAGCTGCCCCAGCTACAACGAACTGCGCCGCGATGGTTTCGACGCCGAACGTTGGAACCGCCTCCACCCGGAAGAACCCCAGCGCAAGGCCTACGTGACCGAGCTGCTGGAAGACCGCCAGGGCCCGGTGATTGCCGCAACGGACTACGTGCGTGCGTACGCGGACCAGATCCGCGCGTTCGTGCCGGCCACCTTCACCGTGCTGGGCACCGATGGCTTCGGCCGTTCGGACACCCGCGCCAACCTGCGTCGCTTCTTTGAGGTTGACCGGTACTACATCGCGCATGCCGCGATTGCGGCACTGGCCAAGGACGGGAAGATGACCGGGAAGGATGTGGCTCGGGCTATCAAGCAGTACAAGATTGATCCTGAGAAGGCTAATCCTGTCGGGGTTTGATTAGTTTTAAGAAGAAGCACAAAGGGCGACCTCTTGGTCGCCCTTTGTTTTTATGTAAACTCACGGGACTGTCCGAAGGAATAGGCGGGTGCACGTGAACGAGGTGGCGCTATTGGGTATTCCTGCCGGAGGCGATCTGGTTTTCGAAGAGCGCGCGGAGAACTTGTCCCAGATCGACCTCGAGCGATGGACTGTGTTGACGGACGCAGAGGCGACGATCGTTCGAAAGCTGATCGGGCCAGGCGCGAAGCTATTGTCCGGCCCGAGAGGTAGCGGTAAGTCGACCTTGCTTCGAATCGCTTACTTCGAGGCGGTTAAGAGACGATCTGCATTCTCAGTCTATGTAAATTACTCAAAAGCCTTAGCTATAGAACCGCTCTTTCATTCGCACGCCGATGCCGCGGTAATATTTAGGCAATGGGTGTTGGCAAAGATGGTCGTGGCGCTTAAGGATTCCGTGAAGCTGTGGTCAATAAAGTTGACCCCCTCTGAACTTGAGTCGGTTCGACTGTCGGAGATTTACATCCAGTCGCTGGAAGCTGCAGGGGGCGTACCTGCTTCTCCCTCGCTAAGTCCATCAGGCGTGACCGAGCTACTCAGGGTGCTATCGCAGAGGGCGGGCGTCAATCGCGCGGTGTTGCTCCTTGACGACGCTGCACATGCATTCTCAGTTAAGCAGCAGCGTGAGTTCTTTGAAATCTTCCGCGAGATTCGCTCTCGAGACGTCTCTGGCAAGGCGGCAATCTATCCGGGCGTGACAAGCTTCTCTCCAACATTCCAAGTTGGGCATGAAGCGGAAATTGTTGAGGCATGGTTTCGCCCAGATTCGCATGGATACTTGGAAATCATGCGCCAGATGGTTGCAAGACGATTTCCTCAATTTAGTCCGAAAGATCCAGCTGTGACGGATGCCCTTGCCCTGGCGTCTTTTGGTCTTCCGCGGGGATTTCTAAATCTTTGCTATGACTTTCACGAAAGTACTTCTTCAAAGGCGAATGTTCGAAGTGCCATAGTAGATAGCATTAACGCGCACGCCGATGTCGTTCGTACCGTCTTTACAAACATTGCTGTTAGGCTACCCAGGTTTCAGCATTTCATCGAAGTTGGTCGCGACCTCGACGCCGCATTGCTGCGCTCACTAAAAGAATTCAATTCCACAAAGGATAAGTCGCGAAAGGCGGGTACGGTAGCCATTTCCGAGCCTATGGGTGTGGCTCTTGATAGAGTAGTACGCTTTATGGAGTACGCCGGCCTCGTAAGGAGAGGGGATGGTGTTCTTTCGAAAGGTTCAAAAGGAACCTACAAGCGGTTTCTGGTTAACTACTCGCTCCTCATCGGTTCTAATTCACTTGCACTTGGTAAGAACTACAGTGTCGCTGACATCGTAGGTTCCTTGCAAAGGCCCACCGGGCATGCACTTGTAAGAGCGAGGGCAGAGACTCTTCTTGGCTCGGGGTTTGAATCTCGCTGTGCATTAGCTCTGCCACCATGTCCTAGTTGTGGGGTGGAGCGCGCCAACGAGGAACAACGCTTCTGCATGAGTTGTGGCAAAGAACTTAAAATGGCATCCGTCTACAAAGACTTGCTCGATGCCAGTATTGAGTCACTTCCATTGCCCACCAGGAAGAAGGATGCCCTTCGAGAGCAGGGGTTCACTACGGTACGGAAGTTGCTTTCTGACGAGAACCAAAGCTTCCGTAAGCCAGGATCATCCATCGGACCGATTTGGGCGAAGAGAATTGTGACTGCTGCCGAGGAGTGGGTAAGTGTCTAAGCATGGAGCATTATCACTCGCTACATCTGAAGAGGCCGTAGACGTTGATTTTTCATGTTTTATCAAGGATGCGCCGATTTCCGTCAGGGCGGCCAATCCTATAACCGAGTATTTTCGCGCAACAGAATCGCTTAAAGCGAAGATTATTCATGCGGCAGGCAGTGGCGACTCGGAACTATTCGGACTATTGACAATAGGCATAATTTCGGCGGTTGAGTTTTACCTGCGGTCCGTCTTTAGCTCGGTTCCCCTGATTTGTCCTCTCGCTAGGAGGCATATAGAGATGGCTACGGTCCCTATCGGCGCCATCGATTTCTACGCTTTGCCCGGCGCCAGTCATCTCGCGGCCTGCTTCGACCACGAAAGTCTCGCGGACGGTGAAAAAATCAAGAAACTGTGCGAAAAGTTTACGGGCCTTAAGATAGCTACCGATGGATCTGCCGCGAAGACGATCGATGATTTCGGTACTCTGTGCGAGATACGTCACTGTTTGGTTCACACGCGTGGAAATGTGGGTCTTAAGGCAAGTAACGCTTTGAGCCTTTCCAGTCGTGTGCCATCTAGGGTAGTAATAACCACGGATCAGGCGCTAACGATTACCAAGCTGTCTCACAACGTTACTCGTGCGATCAATCGTTTCGTTTCAGATGGAATCGTTTCGCGCTGGGTGGACAATGGCCTTCTTGTGGGCGATTGGGATGCCGATAAGGTCCTTTTCACGCCTGTTGTGAGATTCTTTGAATACTCTGAAGAGTCGGCGCAAGCCACAAATGTTTACCGCAGGTACTTGCCCTTCCGCAAGGCGGCGCTCAGTAGGCTTGCGTAGCCGCAGGGATCTTGTTCTGATGACCATAAGGGTACGTCCCTCATAATCTTAGGCATTGTTCTTAGTTGCCATTCTCATATCTTCCGGACATGGTCTGTCTGCCGGAAAATAAGTCAGATTCGACGCCGCGGGCTCGAAAAATTGACGGCAGTGAGGTTGTTGGTAGTCAGGATGGCGGTGGAGTCAGCCGCGTTTCACGACGTACGCGCACCCTCGGCAGCGGCGTCAAAATCTTTGGTCCAAGGACCGCCGTCAGCGTGCACTATAGGCTGCATTACTGCAAGCAATGAAGAGTCATCTTTACGAGCAGCAAGCTTGCGAGTCGGACAGTAAATGAAATCATCCCACTTCTTGCTGTGCGGTTGGAGACATACTGCAAGTATGTCAAAGTCTACGAATCGATACGGCCTGGTCTGCGATGGTTCTCCCTCTGCCGTCGTCCGCTTCCCTGTGCGCGTGCGTTGAGTTTCAACGACGAAGACGTCGGAGCCAACAATCTTAGACAAGCGTGCATCGATCAAGGGGATGCCACCCTTGCGTCGTTGATTCTTAACCTGCACCTTGAGTCGGCCGTGTCCGTCATCCATCAGTAGGTCATACGGATGATCACCCTCGAAGGCGATTGAAGTCCACCGACCCATGCTTGGAACAACAACTGTCCGAAAGATTGCTTCAGCAAGTACTCCCCGAACTCCCCGTTGGGTTAGGTCAGGGGACGCATGGATTGCTTCAAGTATCGCTTCGGCGGTCGTACTCCAGGCAGCCTCAATCGGATGAATTGGTACCTTATGCTCATCCCGAAGAGTCCTTAGCACGCGAGACCGATCACCGGGACTCATCTCACGAAGAAGCTTTTGCACCTCTTTGAGGCTCATTCTTTGGGCTTCCTTCCAGCCGGCAGTGGATCGAAAGACATGACCTCACTCCTACGCACCAACTTTCTTCCGCCTACATCCAGGACCGATAGGCGCCCGCGGTCAACGAGTCGCGCGACGGCTTGACGCGTGGTCCCGCGCAGACGTGCGGCTTCGGACTGGCTAACCCAGTCATCCAAGTCCCCGCCATTAAATGTGTTGACATTGACAACCAATTGATGGTACCGTCGTATCCTTGGGCTATTCTAATTCGGAACCTATATGGCTGTCTCCAGCGACGACCTCTTCGGGGGCGCCCACTCGCCTTCATCGCCTGTCGTACCGCCGACCGTTCAAGGGGCGGAGGCTGCTTACACCACTGGCGCGGGCAGAGCGTATCTCGCGGACGCTATGGACATCATGGCGCGTCTTCCGGAAAAAAGTGTCAATCTTGTAGTGACTTCGCCCCCATATGCCCTTCAATTTAAGAAGGAATACGGGAACGCGGAGAAGGCGGACTATGTCGCGTGGATTCTTCCCTTCGCAAGGGAGATCAAGCGAATCCTGACAGACGATGGTAGCTTCGTTCTCAACATCGGAGGCAGCTACAACAAAGGATCCCCTACGCGTTCGCTTTATCACTTTAAACTGCTGATAGCGCTAGTGGAGGAGGTTGGCTTTCATCTTGCGCAGGAGTGCTTCTGGTTCAACCCTGCAAAGATGCCGACACCCGCAGAGTGGGTTAACGTCCGGCGCATGCGTGTAAAGGACTCCGTGGAGTACGTCTGGTGGCTCTCGAAGACAGAATGGCCAAAAGCAAATAATCGTGGGGTGCTAAAGCCCTACGGTGAAGACATGCTAAGGCTGGCTAAGCGGGGCGTCCGTGCAACCACGCGTCCTTCAGGTCATGCAATCAAAGCTTCATTTGCTTCAGCGGAGTCAGGCGGGGCGATTCCGGCGAACGTTATCGAAGATGAAATTCCACATGACATGCTTAAGTTCGGCAACAATGCCGCCAATGACCGGTATACGGCACGTTGCAAGTCGGAAGGAGTCAGGATTCATCCTGCTAGATTCCCAGTTCAGTTGCCTGAGTTTTTCATTAAGATGTTGACTACTCCGGGGGATCTAGTGCTCGATCCCTTTGCGGGATCCAACACGACGGGAGCGGCGGCAGAGGCTCTTGGTCGACGATGGATTGCGGTGGACCAGGTGACCGAGTACCTGCGCGCAAGTGCGTTTAGATTCGATCCCATACCTCAGATTCGCCTCCCCGAAATCATGCAGTCAAAGAAGGGTAAACAGGTGGCTCAGAAGGTAACCAAGAAGGTAACCAAGAAAGCAGCTAAGAAGTTGACTAAGTAGCTGCGTCCTCCGTCTTCAGTAGCCGGCCTTCTTAGGATCCAGTTTCCCTGTAGCGGCGGTTGATGCGGCCAGCTGGGCACGAGGCGCGGGCGTCAAGTGGCCTGGCGCCTTAGTGGGCAGTTCCGCTTCGGATTCGCGCCGCCAGACTGCGTTCCTGGTGCGGGCGTGGAATAATGTGGCGAGCCAGTGCGCGTACTTGTATTCGACGTAAAGGCGACCTTCGAAGCCCATTGAGTGCGAATATTGATTGGCTTGTCCGGCTGGGACAGGCGCAAGTCCACGCCTGCGCGTGGGCCTTCTCGGTGGGGATTGGACTCCAATTCGCCGCGGTTTCAAAGCCCCGTGCTGTCAGGTGCCTTGGCCTCTGCTAAGAACATGCCACGGAGCGGTCGGGTGTGCCACAGGTCCCTTTACTTGAGCGAATGTGTAACGATGATGGACTGAATTCCGCTTAGGATCCCGCTGAATCCACTGAAGTCAATGCTTGCGGAGTGAGGCTTAATGACTTTCTCGGCCAGCCACTCCTTCCCATAGTAGATGGAAGCGTCGAACTCGTTGCTCTTAGTGAAGCTCTTCGCGCCGATCTTGGTTAATAGAACGCTAGGCGCAAAACAGTCTTCAATACAGTGATTAACTGCGCCGTAGGGGGCGCTGAGGAGGATGTAGAGGTTGCCGAAGACGTGAATTGCCTGGGTTCCTGCAGGAACCGGGATCTTGTAGAAGTTGACCAGAAGGCTTTTGACGGATTTGAAACCTTCATCGCTATCCATCAGCACGATTACGGGGTGCTTTCCTTTAGGTCCTTCGATTCTGGTGAACGCAGTCTTATAGTCTTTGATGAAGTTCTTAAGTGGGTCACCTCCGCTAGTGAGGTTGAAGAGCTTCTTCATGAGGGACGATTCCCGATGAAGCTTCACGCCAAGCTTAAATGCCTTTCCGGCCCCGCTGGAGAGCAGAGGGAAAGCAGGGGAGGTTCTGCGGATGGCCTCTCGCAGATACACGGAGTCCGTCTTGCCTTCAAATACCACCGCAGGGAGAGAGGGTGAGGCAAACTCCTTATAAAAGATAAATCTTTTAGTAAGCCGCTCCATTGCTGTCTGAGTGCCTGGAGTCGGCGCGGCGTTTCGGTCCCGCCAACGTTCGACTTGGTAAGCAAAGCTAAGCATGCCTTGCAGCTGTGCGGAAGTTCCGACACGCGGCTTTCCCGTAGTAGGGTCGATTGCTTGGAGATCAAACTGTCCGGTGCTACAGATGCGATGCACCATTGCCCTGAGCGTCCTGCGATACTCTACAGGCGTGTTCAGGTGCTTATTGACGATGATCCCCGTGACGTCCTGCCTCGAGCGGGCAAATTGCAGCCGCGTCTTGAGTGGATTCAAGCGAAATCCTGAGGCGTTGATTGCGACTTGCAGTTCACTGCCGGCTAGCCAGCAGTGCGGCTGTTCTTGCGACTGATACGCCAGGGCCGAAGGAAAGTTGGGTCTGTTCGTGGAAAACGTCAGATCATCTGCGTATCTGGTGTAGGAGCAACCCCAGCGTTTCGCTAGTGACGCGAGACGAATGTCGAGGATGGTGCCGACTAGGTTGGAAATGATGGGCGAGCACGGACTACCTTGCGGGAGCGCGCCTTCGTGACAGGCAATCTGTGCAAGGACTGTAGCCACTTCCTGCTTGAGCTGGAAATTTCGGTTGTTCTCGAAGAAGCCCTTCACTCGTCCAAAGTGAATTGTCCCGAAGAAGTCGGTCAAGTCAACGTTGAGAACAAACCTCCTGCGCCGATGCACCTCCGCGTTCGTGAGGATAGAGTGTTGCTTGCGAAAGCCGTGGGAGAGGTGTTGCCTGACGCCTAGCGTTGCGGCGACCTCTTGTTCACAGTCGGAAAGTATTGCAGCAAGCCTAGCCTGGACAAGTGCCAATTTCTTGTTGGGCGCAAAAATTCTTCGAGTCCCGCCCGAGCGTTTAGGGATCTCAAATTCGGTGTATCTCACAGCCGGCGGGGTGACGCGAATTAGAAACGCGAGAGCCTTTGGCTTGTACCCCAGCAAATACGCAACGTCACTAAGAGAGTTAGCTGCCTTCAATCGTTGTAGTGAGGACATTCCGTATCCCGAAAGTAGTGGGGCTGCAGGTACTCATTCGCTATTGCGCGCAACGCACGCAACTACGGCGCCACTCGGAGCAATCCATCCAACAATTGTTTCACTTGTCGCAGAAACCACGACAAAAGGATCTACCTGCAGCCCCGCTGTGGATAGTACCACCAGTGTCGGCTTAATAACACTGCCCTGGAAAGACGTTGGGACCTGACTTTCGGCCCGCTTTAGGTGGCTCGCATCAACAGTCTCACCGGAGAAAATCATGCAGAATGCGCCTTGACCCCTTTCCCATGCCGGCTCCGAACGAAGATGCACCGGTAAGAGGGGAGTCCTTTGGGTCAGCATCGAAGTGGTGGCCTCAGCAGCACAAGCTCCAGGCTTCTGATAGCAGGCACATAGCCAGCTTTGTAGAAACCCGGCGCTGCCGCGCGCGGAATTGAAAGAATAGTTCACGAGCAAGGACCCTTGACGATGGCGGCTCTGACTCTTTCTCGCTAAGTTCGCAACAATAGAGGCGGAAGCGACACGTAGTTGAGAGAGTCAACCAATCTGTCAAAAGTGAAAGCTACAAACGATTGGTCACGCTTCTCAATCTGCTGCATGTTGTGTTGCGGAGCGTAGAAACTCCTCTAGCGAGACAATGTTGGACGTCCCATGTCGGGAGGGTGGCTAATACAACACCCTCTGTGGAAATACGCCCGCCGCATCTCGCTAGTCGGTTTCTAACCTCCCGACTCCCTCGCCATCCCGGCGAGGGGCGATCCTTACAGGAGGTCCAACATGCAAACGCACTGGGACGACACGCCCCACAACGAGCTGCCCTCACGGCGGCCCACTTCCCGCCCTCAGCAGGCCCGCAGCGCAAGCCCTGCGCCATGCTCGCCGCCGCCGCACTTCAGAGACGAGCTGAGGGTCCCCTACGTGAAGCTCCGTGGCCACTGGCTGCGGCGAATGGGTTTCAACGTGGGCCGCCAGCTGCACATCGAGGCCTGCAATGGCGTCATCACCATCAAGCTTCTGGGTCCGCCGGCGGTGGAAGACCCGCACGTTCCCCGTGCCGTGGAGCGCACTATCTATCACGGCGAGGTCGATGCCGACATGGGGGCCTTCCTGCCCGAGGACGTGATCGGATGAACAAGCAGGTCTATATCCGGGTGAAGGTGGACCCTGGCCTGCGCCGTGCGTTTCAGCTCTCCGCATGGCGGTTGAGCCGATCGCCGACGCAACTGCTTCGGCAGCTGATCCAGAACTGCGCGGCCATGGATCAGCGCCACATGGACGTGGATCTCAACGTCTGGGGGCATTCCTTCCCGCTGGAAAGCGAGATGACCAAGGGGCAGGACGGGAGCCGCTCGCGTTCCTGACAAAGCGTTGGTGTGTGGCCGGCCGGGCTGGCGCCACCGGCCGCAGTATGTGATTCCGCGAAGCCATGTGCACGTGGCTTCGCGAGGGACGTTGCCTCACCCCATTCGCATGGCGCGCGCTTCCACTTCCTGCTGGTTCTGCTGGGTGCGCTGCTCTGTCTGCATGGCCAACGCCTGCCGTTCCTGTGCGGCTTCACTGAGCTGCTGCAGCGATTGTTCCACCGACGTTCGCACGGCCACATCCGTGGGCATGGCGGCGCGGCGGTGTGCCGGGTCGCCCGGGTCGCCCTGGACCACGAAGACATTGCGCCCGGCAGGGCTGTCGGCGGTCTGGTGGCTCAACAGTACATGGTCGGCGCGGTCCAGCCCGTTCTGGCGGGCCAGTGCCACCACGCTGGCAGTGAGGCGTTCGCTGGTCTCGTCCGGGGTACGGCCCTGCCTGGCGTCGATGGCGGCAACGCCTTCGCGCACCTGCTGCACCAGGGCGTAATACGGGTGGCCGGGGGTGATGTCGGCCAGGCGAATGGCAGGCTGCCCATCTACTGGGCTCCCCTCGATCGAGGCAGTACGCGGGCTGGGGGTGATGGTGCGGTACGGGTCGTCCTTATGGAACTGGGTGGCCTTTTGCTGCCGCTCCAGGCGCACTTCGCGGGCATCGTTGAGCTCGGCAAGCCGGCTGGGGTTGGTCTCTTCCCGCATGGAAAGGTGGCCTCCGCCGGTGCTGACGTTCACCCACTTCTTCTCTCCCTCGAAGTACATGACGTAGTGGCTGTTGCCGCCAATGACGTTGGGGTCAACCGCCGACCGGCCTTCAAGGAACTGGGTGGCCTCGGTGGCACTGAGCTTGGCCAGGTACTTGCCTCCCTCCACCGCGCCCATCAGGGCGAAGGTGTCGTAGCTGGTTTTGCCTACGCGAACTGCCCCCCAGTAGTCGTTGTCCAGCATGTTGGTCCAGATTTGCTCCATCTTCTGGGGGCCGCTCTCCTTCAAGGCGGCCTGCAGGAGCACGCGGGGTGTCCAGCAGTTGGGGTCCAGCCGGTGATCAACAAAGGCTTCGTCATGGGCCAGCATTACGTCCTGGCCGGGCAGGTTCAGCGCAAGGTCGGCGCGCCCGGCCTGGAGCTGTTTCGAGCGCAGGACCAGGTCCTTATGCAGCAGCGTCTGCCCGAACTCGTCCCATTCGCGTTCGGTCAGCCTGGCGTTGGGGAATTGCGAGCCCGAGTCGCCTTGGTGGGCAGCTTGGGCTTGAGCGTAGCTGTTTGCCACTTGGCCCGGCAGGCTGTCGTTGCGCACCACACCTAGCGCCAGCGTTCCATAACCATCGGCGCCTGGCAGCTGCGACAGGTAGTTCCAGTACAGCTCCCGGTTGCCGGTGTCGGCATAGAAGCCAAGGACACGGAGGTCCTTCTCAGTCAATCCACTCATGGCAAACTCCTGTATCTACCGGGTCTACTTGACCTTGGAGCGGTTCAAGACGTCCCGGACGGCCACTTCCATTGCCTTCCAGTCTTTAAGGAACACACGATTGTAGTGAAGGCTGATTGAAAGGCTGTTTTCGGTATCCACGATGTAATGGGTGCAGCTGGCAACCGTCCTTGATTCGGTATTGACCAGTTCCTTGCCCTGGATCTCAAACCCGTCTGGTCGATGCCTGGCGCTGTCGCACTTGATGAAAGTGCTGAGCTGGCCTGCGGGGTCGCGAGCGACGTACCAGTCGTCTTCAGACGCGGGATTGCGCGGATGCGGACGGCCATACTTTGCTTCGTACGCGCGCGCGTAATCGGCCATCAGCGTTTCGTTGATGGCGTAGGGGGTCAGCCCAAGCTGCTCGTTCTGGGCAACACGCAGGTCAAGTCGACTGGAAGGATCGCTGCGCTCCAATGACCCCTCCACGGTGATGGCCTCATTGCTGACCTGGCGTTGCAGCAAGGTCTCGATTGGCACCCGGTCGATGTGGTCAACCAGGATCCGGATCTCCTTTCGGAAATCATTGGTCCGGGGATTGGCGCGGGCGCCCGGCGCAGTAGGCTTCATGTCCGGCCACTCGATGACCAGACTCACGCCGTCGCCCGGCCACGGTGCAATCTGGCTGTCCAGGTAGTTGGCGGGGATGCGGAAGGTGTTCGGCCCCAGCTTCACGTCCACCGGGGCGGTGGTGTAGGTGTAGCCGTCGATGGTGCGGCCGGTTTCAGTTGCTTCCGACATGTTCGAGGTCCCTTCTTGATCGGTGGGCGGCGTCCGTGCGCAAGCGCTGGCGCTAAGGGCGACGGCGAGTGCGACTGTCAGGCACCGGCCGGATGACATCACGCGCATGGGGCATTCCCTTGCAATTGTTCGGGGCAACTATAGGCAATGTGGCGTCAACGGGACAGGAACGGGGTCACTGTGTGGGGGCCGATCACATCCGTCGGCGGGTGGTGGCTACCCCCGCTGGTGAGGCGTTCACCCCAACTACACTGTCGAAATCGACCTTGCTGGCAGCCCGCTTCACCGAGGCCGGCTCACGCGAATCGCCCAGTGGTCGCTCGCGTCCTTCTCCAACTCAAGCGTGGAGTATGTCTTCAGCATGGTCAGCAGCTTGGCGTGGCCGTAAGTGTTTGGCTTGAAGGCGGGCCGGTCGCGCTTCAATCGCAGCCCAAGCGCCTCCAGGGTCACCCGGCCATTCGGAGCCTCGGCGGCAAGCACTGCGACAGCATCCAGGACAAACGCAGGGCTTTGCTTGGGGCGGGGTCCTTTTGCTGCGGCCTTCTTGGCTGCCGGTTTGTTGACTTGCGGCGCTGGCGTTGCTTTCGGTTTTGCGGCCTCCGCAGATTTGGCAACGGGCTGCACCGCTGGCACCCACTCGAAGAACTGGTCGCATGCGTTGCGCAGGGCTGGAGGGCTCCTCGCATCACCAATGACGTAGACCGTAGCGCCGCGCTCCCTCAACTTGCGGCACAGCTGGGCGAAGTCGCTGTCACCGGTGACCAGACAGAATGCCTGTGCGCGGTTGTCCAGCAACAGCTCAAGTGCATCCAGCGCCAGTGCAATGTCGGTGGTGTTCTTCTTGGAGGCGTGGGGTAGCAGGAGGAAGGTGGTAAAGGACTGCTGTACCAGAACCTGTTCCCAGTTCTTGAGTGAGTTGGCAGTTCCATAGCCCCTCCGGATTTTCACCCGCCCTGCCTGTGCTGCCCGCTCCAGTGCGAACTCCGCGATCGCTGGTGGAACGTTGTCGCAGTCGATCATGAGGGCGACGGCAGTTTCCTGTGCGGGGTGTGCCATGGCGGTTCCTTGTCCGGGCGGGGCGCGAGGGGCGGTCAGGCGAACTATAGGCAATCTGGTCGCGGGCTGTGGGGTGCAAGAGCCAGGCGGTGCGGGTGGCTGGGGTGTGGGCCCGGGCCATTCGCCTCAGCCTGCCTGCCTGAGGGCGCTTGAGGGTCTATTGCCAGCCCGGAATGGCTGTCGCATGCTGCCGACCTCAAAGGGAGCTTGAGTCATGGCGAGAAGGAAGGCGGTTCAGATCGGGTTGGTGGCTGTTGCGGCTATCGCGGGGATTGCCGCCTGGAAGTATTGGCCTGCGCCAACGCCTGCTGTCGCACCTGAGGCGGTCTCTTGGTATGCGGCCAAGCCCCTGCCTGCTGGACCACGCCTTGTGCTGCCGGTTGTTACATTGGAACCGGCTGATCTGGAAAAAAAGGTGGCGGCCTTCCAGCACCTGAAGTCTCGCGCCGAAGGCGGTGAGCGCGTTGCCCAGCGGGAGCTGGCCGACACCTACGTTACCTGCTTCAGTGCCAGGCTCACCGCAGAAGCGGTAGCGCGCGGCGAGGTGCCATCGTTGCTGTCCGATTCTACGCCCGACAGCGTTGCGGCCGCGCTGCAGATCGTGGCGAAGCGTATTGCCGATTGCCAGGCCGTTGGAAGTGGCACGCTGTTCCCCTCTATCGATAAGTGGTACGCCAAGGCTGCTCGGAACGGCGACCTGCTTGCACAGATGGCGGTCATCACCAGGTCGGGGCAAGCGCCTGATCCGGCTGAATCCACTCGGCTTGTACAGCGGGTCATTGCCTCGAACGATCCGGTCGCTGCGTTCAAGATGGGCCAGCTCATCCTGGGCGGGCGTCCACGAACCAACAAGATGAAGTACGACAAGCTTCTGGACGGGCCGGTTTCATCGGTTGCATGGGAGATCGCCGCCTGCCGGATGGGGCTCGATTGCGGCCCGGGGAGCACCGTGATGGAGGACGCGTGCCTGTTCTCGGGCACCTGCACGGAGCAGACATACGAGGACTTCGCCCGCTCCTGCTACTTGCCACCCGCGAAATCGGGTTCGCTTGACCAGCAGATTGAAACGATCACGCGCCTGTTCAAGGAGCAGTGCCCGCCGCCGCAGGTGGAACGCGATGGCGTCTGTTCGCTGCGGGTAGAGTGACGGGCAGCTGCTGCAACTGAGAGTGCGGGGAATGGCGTTAGGTGACCGGGCGCTGGCTGACAAGTGGGAGGCATGACGGGAAGTGCGAAGGCTTTTTTCTGGCCGTGGGAGCTTGGCTGCACAGCAATGCCATGACCGCTCACATGAGTAAGGCAATTCCTAATCAAAGGCGCTTCACGGGCGTCTCAAACTCCTGGTTAAGACGACGCGCCCTGATTGGCGGTCAGGTCAATCATTCCCTTGACTGTCGCATATGGCACATTGGGCGGGGTACGGATGGTCGCGATGAAGAAAGGCCGAAGTCGTTCTGAATTTGGATCGCAATGTCCACAGTGGAGCTTCACGCTCATTACCCACGATGAAAATCCCATAAGTATCAATAATTAAGTCTGTTATGTAATCGAGCCAATACGTTCTTGAGCAACTGAGCCATCAGGTCTTTACGCTGTGAGTTCCGAAGCGTGTGCTCAAGAGCGAGTCGGATCCGTTGACATTGGCTTTCACTGGTTGGTACTCCTCTCAGTGCGTCTAGTGATCACGAGGCGCGCGTACTGCACCGACAAGACATCGGACAGTGCGACGAGTACAAGATGTACCCCCATATTGACTACATAAGGAATTTGTCATGAATGAACTGACCCTTGATCAAGCCAAGCAAGTCTCCGGTGGCAGTGTCCCGCTTCTGCTCGGAGCGCTGGCTGCCGTGTATCACGAGCGCAACGAAATTGCGGATTTTGTCGGCGGTGTCTTGGATGGGTTCAACGGCACTGACCTCATGTCAAAGTAAGAGGGAGCCACGAACATGAGAGATATGACGTTTGCTGAGACTGAGCTGGTCTCCGGTGGAGACAGCATGACCTACGAATGGGGGAAAATGGTCGGTGAGGCCGCTCGGACAGCTTGGGATGCGATGAAAGACTATGCCGCGTCCGATAATTCGTCGACGGATGTAATCGCCTAGTTCACCTGAGCCACTGGTGCCAGGCGAATGCCTGGCACCTCTACACCTACGTGGGGCAAAGAATGAGTGACACGCAATCCAACAAGCAGGTAGAGCCGGAAGATTCGCAGAGGAAAAGAGATACCGAGTACTACACCTTCCGACTTAAGAAGCGAGATGTCCATGGCCTGGCTGTGCTCGCGACACTTTGGTTTCTATGGAGCCAAGGTGGCGAGCTTGCAAGGATGTTCCGAAATCTCCTGGATGCACTCAGTTGAGCGTCAACGGTGTTCATGACGCGATCTGATTTCCATAGTGCTGTTAGGTGCCCGCTTTTGCATCCGCCGACGTCAGGCGCTGGCTCGGTGTTCGAGGCATTGCGCTACGGCCTCAAGCGAAGCCCCCATGCATCAACGTGATGCAGATCGTAGTCCTCGCCATACACCAGCGCCGCCTCGCGGGGCGCCAGGTCGCAATAGCGCAGCAGCATGGCTGCGTCCATTCCCGCGTCGGCGTGGTCGATGGCGTAGAACGTGAGCATCGCCCGGTCGAATGCTTCGAGCCAGGCGCTGTCGATCCGGTCCATGGGTGCTGTGGGCTGCACGGAGCGGCTCAGAAGAGAAATCCGCCTCAGCTGTTCAACACCAACCCCATCGGCGGCCAGATGGCCTCGCTCCGGTCCAGGTCATAGTCATTCCCAATAGCCACGGCCGCCTCATGGGGTTCCAGGTCGTAGTAGCTGATCAACAGCCGCTGATCCAGTTCCGGGTCCTGCGCCTTGATGGCGAACAGGCTGCGCATGGCGTCGTTGAGTTCTTCCAGCCAGTCGGCGTCGATCTTGTTCATGGTGTCCTCCGAAGCGGAGCGCAGGATGGCGCAGGGCCGTCTCACCGTTTGGGACGGAACCGGGCTGAACGCACAAATGCGCAACGATCGCCGGAAAACCTATCGTTTCGGTGCGTTCCATAGATCCACTCCATGGCTTCTGGCCACCCCTGTTATGATGTACACGCCAGCCAGCCTTCCCACGTCATTCGACCGTGTGGTTGGCCGCTCCTCCCAGCGGCCACGCGAGCCAGGATTCTTCCTCTGCCTCACAAGGACGCTCGCATGCACCCTCGTTCCCTGTTCCGTTCGGCCGCCCTCGCGCTGGCCGTCAGCCTGACCCTTGGCGCTCCGTCCGCCTTCGCCAACACCGCCGGCACCTCTGAAACCTCCAGCTCCGTCCAGCGCGTCGCCGTAGCGCAGGGCCTGTACGAGCTGGCCTTCAGCCCCACCCGGAACGCCGTATTCGTGGCCTCCTCGGGCGGCTTCGGCGATGCCGCCGGCCCGGCCCAGGTGCTGCGCCTGCACCCGGATTCGCTGGCGGTTGAAGCCAGGATCCCGCTGGAGCGCAAAGCCTTCGGCGTGGTGCTCGACGACGCCCACAACCGCCTGTACGTGGGCAACACCGTGGACACCTCGGTGACCGTGGTGGATACCGCCACCAACAAGGCGGTCGGCATCGTGCAGCTGATGGAGAAAAAGGTCGGCAAGGATGGCAAGGCCGGCTACACCCACGACCTGCGCGAGCTGGTGGTGGATTCCCCGGCCAACCGCCTGTACGTCACCGGCCACTCCGGCGAGGGAAGCGTGCTGTTCGTGGTGGACACGCAGTCGCTGAAGCTCATCAACACCATTCCGGGCCTGGGCAACGCCAAGGCACCGGGCCTTACCTTGGATGCGGCCAACAAGCGCGTGCTCACCTCCAACCTGCTGGGCGAGGTGATCACCGTGGGCACCGACACCGGCACGGTGGAGCAGCGTTTCAAGGTCAGCGCGGAGCAGCCGATGAACCTGGCCCTGGACCCGAGCGGAAAGCGCCTGTTCGTGACCGACCAGGGCCTGGAGATGATCCGCAAGTACCAGGGCAACAGCATTCCGGGCTTTGTCTCCAAACACCCGGGCCAGCGCGTGCTGGTGCTGGACCCCACCACCGGCAAGGAACTGGCCAGCATCGCCACCGACGCCGGCCCGCTCGGCCTGCTGCTGGATGCGCCGCGCAAGCGCCTGTACGTGACCAACCGCGAAGCGGGCACGGTGACCGCGTATGACAGCGAGAGCTACAAGCAGGTAAGCAGCTATGACGTGCCGACCCACCCCAACAGCCTGGCGCTGGATGCGAAGAAGAACGTCCTGTACGTGACCATCAAGAATGGGGACAAGGACGAGAAGGGCAGTGAGGAGTCTGTGGCGCGGATTGCGCTGTAAGGGCAAATAGCCGTGCGCCTCGGTGCACCGGCCAACTTATGGGATCTCGGGGCCGGCGGTGCACCTCCGCCGGCCCGACGGAACGGATCCGTATTGCAACGGTTGGGCCTATGCCAATACGCTAGAGAAAACCAGCGCGGAATTATCACGGTGCTAGATCAGCTCTTGCACAGATCAAACCTGCTGATGCAAAACATGCAGGAGGTTCTTGGCCATCCACTCGGCGATGACAGTGGACGAGTAATCTTGACCGCCGAGTACGCGGTGCTGAGTTTGGAGCATTGTGCCGGGGTCCGGCGCCTCCTGGAGGCAGGCAACATGTCAAGCGCGCCTGTTCTCCTTCGTTGCCAGTTCGAGTCATTGATTCGATCTATTTGGATAGGCTATTGCGCGCGACAGGAAAATCTGGGAAGGCTTGGTGCCGCCATGGATGGTGGGCCTGACCAGAGGAATGCCTCGCTTCCCAACGCATCGAAGATGCTGGACCAGCTGGAACAAGTCTCCGAAGTGGAAAATTTGGTCATTTGCCTCAAAGAGTTTCAGTCGAGCTCTTGGAAGCCGCTGAACTCCTACGTCCACGCGGGAGACCATCCGCTTTGGAGGCAGGCTAACGGTTACCCATTGGAACTGGCTGTGGAAGTATTGCGGCAAAGCAACGGACTAGCCCTCTTGGCTGCAATGCAGATTGCCATTCTCACCGGTGTGCCTGGCCTGCAGCGCGCCGTACTTGAGGTGGATGGACGGTTTCGCGATTATCTCCCGCCGCAAAGTTCGCTCAAAGAGCGTAACGATCCGCCGCCTCCGAACGAAGAAATTTTGTAGCAATAGATTGGAGGTTGGCTTTTTCCTATACTCGGACCGGTGTTTTCAGGGGCTTTCGGAATGAACGCCGTAGAACCCAAAGCAGAGGAACTCGATGCCGCGCCATCGAAGCTGGTAGTAGCGCTTGCTCGAGGCAGGTCAATCGACTATTGCCATCGACTGTGGAGCCGGTATGTCCGACTTCGAGATGGAATGCGCTGCGTAGCCTGCCATGATCGTTCCTCAATCGCAGCGCACCACATTCTTCGAAAGAGCTTCTTGGAACAGGCACGATTCGAGCCGGGAAACGGCATATCTCTTTGTTCAACCTGTCACGCTGAGATGCACGTGGCCTTCAATCGACGCCCCAACTTGCAGCTTCCGATGGATGCGGAGGGCGGTGAAAACATTGAACGCATGGTTGATCTATTGGGGTACTTGGCCTCAGACGCTCAGGATCGAGGGCTACTCGGGGATCGCTACTACTACGTTAGTGACAGCTACTTACGAACGTGCAAAGAATTTCAGTCCATCGATCCTGATCTCGCAATTCCAGGATGCAGGCTCGAACAAGCATACTGGGTATGGAGGCAGACGCCTCGCGCGACTTTGAATGCCGTAATGAGTGCTAACGGTATTGAGCTCCCTCGGAGTTTCGTCCAAACCGGTCCAATATCCCGCTTCTACTTCGACGTGACTGATTAGGTTACTCGTCAGCCTCAAATTTAGAGGCGCTGTATGGGAAAGTTGCGATTGCGGCTCAAGAGCTGATGGCCAAATGGCAAGGCGGGACAAAAACTTTGCTCGGGCGAATTTTTAAAGGGATTGCCCTGCCACCGCACAGCCAGCCTGCTCCATCAGCCAACCGCGTGCTGCTGCGGCGGCATCACTCGCCGGGACATCCGGCTCAAGCTTCCCGCCATCCCTAGGGCCGCGTGTTCGGTTAGCTTGCCTGGAGGACGGGCCCATTATTGTCGCTCGTGTCGCACTCGGTTGTTCCACCAGTAAGCGTAGCCGTTCGGCTTGCGACCTTGCCGGCCGCGGGGCCGGCAAGGGTGCGCAGAAAAAAGGGCCGCGTTCCTCGTTCCTTCGGTGTTACGGCGAGTTGTTCAGGCGTTTACATCCACCACCAACCGCCCACGCACCTTGCCTTCCAAAAACGCCGGGAACACCTCCAGCACTTTCTCCAACCCGATCACTTCAACCGTGCTGGCCAGCTTGTCCAGATCCAGGTCGGTCGCGAGCCGCTTCCACGCCTCAGCACGCACGGCATGCGGCGCCTGCACCGAGTCGATACCGGCGAGGGTTACATTGCGCAGGATGAAGGGCAGCACGGAGGTAGGAAGGTCCGTACCCTGCGCCAGCCCGGCAGCCGACACCACACCGCGGTACTTCGTCTGCGCCAACGCATTGGCCAGCGTGTGGCTGCCCGCCACATCTACTACGCCCGCCCAGCGCTCGGCATCCAGCGGACGGGTGCGTGGTTCGGCCAGCGTGGCGCGGTCGATGAGTTCGTCGGCGCCCAGGTCCTTGAGGTACTGCGCATGTTCGGGGCGCCCGGTGGACGCCACCGTGCGGTAGCCCAGCTTGGAAAGTATGGCCAGGGCAATGGAGCCCACGCCGCCGTTGGCGCCGGTGACCAGAATGTCGCCATGCTCGGGCTTCACGCCGCCGTGCTCCAGCGCCAGCACGCACAGCATGGCGGTGTAGCCGGCGGTGCCGATAGCCATTGCGTCTTTGGTGCTGATGCTGTCGGGCAGCTTCACCAGCCACTCGCCCGGTACGCGCGCGCGCTGGGCCAGGCCGCCATGGTGGGTCTGGCTGAGGCCGTAGCCGTTGAGCACCACGCGGTCGCCCGGGCGGAAACCGGCGTTGCTCGATTCCAGCACGGTGCCGGCCAGGTCGATGCCGGGAATGAGCGGGAACGTGCGGATCACCGGCGAGGCGTTGGTCATCGCCAGTGAGTCTTTGTAGTTCAGCGTGGAATATTCCACCTGCACCAGTACATCGCCGTCGTGCAGGTCGGCTTCGTCGAAGGTCACCAGCGTGGTGGAAACCTGGCCGTCTTCTTTCGTGGCCAACAGGGCATTGAACGTCATGGCATCGATCACCTCAGGGGACATGACCTGCATGCTATGGTCGCACCGTGGTTGCCACAAGAACTATGCATTTCCGTAGGTACTACGGTTTTCAGGAGTATCCAGCAATGGCGCGGCGCGTATATGGCAAGACCGGCTGCAGCGTGGAAGCCACGCTCTCGGTGATCGGCGGTACCTGGAAGCCGGTGATCCTGTTCTACCTGGTGTCCCGCACCCGGCGGTTCATGGAGCTCACCCGGCTGATCCCCAATGCCACCCAATCGATGCTGACCAGCCAGCTCCGCGAGCTGGAGGCCGACGGCGTGGTGGTGCGGCACGTGTACCCGGAGGTGCCACCGAAGGTGGAGTACCGCCTTTCCGAACTGGGCAGGACGCTGGTGCCGGTGCTGTTGGCGATGCGGGACTGGGGGGATTCGTACAAGAAGACGCAGCAGACCACGGAAGAGGCGTGAAAGCAGGTCCCTCAGCGCTTCTGTGACGCCGGTCAAGCGGTAAGTAAGTCTTTTCCTATTTCTCACCGTGACCGCATACCCCAGACTACATGGGCCGGCTCGGTCGTATCAGGAAGAGAAGTGACCATGAAGCGTTGGGCAACAAGACAGATGCTGAGGGGCGCTGCGACACTGTTCGTAGTTGCCGGCCTTGCCGCTTGCGGACAGCACGCAGAACCCGCCAAGGCCAGCGTGGAAGGCAACGACGAGAACCCTGCGATGCGAACTGAAGTTCCGCTTACCCGGCCCATCGCCTTGGACAAGGCGGGCGAGGTGGCGAATCTGGAGTTCGAGCTTCCGCCGCCAGGTCCGAATGCATCACCCATGCTGATGGTGGGGTTCCGCACAGACAGCCGGGATTCGGAGTCAGATATCGCGCTGTCCAGTCAGCTGCTTCAAGCAGACTTGGGGGCGAAGGTTCGCCTTCTCCGAGTGACTGAAGGTTCAATAGCAACCACTCCTCTCAGTCGGCCGACCGGAGAGCCGGGTGAATGGACTGCGCTACCACCGGACGGTGCGGTACGCGATGTGACCGTGACCAGCGTCGATACGTCGCTGCTCCAGGAGGCGGGCTTGCTGAATTCGACGCGCTACGAAACGTACTTTCAATTCGCGGCCGCAGAGCAGATCGTACCGGGTCACTACCGGCTGACTGTTGAGCTGTTGGGTGACCACCCGGAATTCGAAAGGCAGAAGGCTGAACTGGTGGTTGCCTACTTCAAGCGAGGGAAGTGACTTGTGAGCAAGGATGCGCCCTATGCCTTTGTCGAAACCAAGTGGCGAAGGTGGCCGGCTTTCGGGAGTGGGCCGCACGCTGGTGCCGGTGCTGCTGGAGATGTGGGATGGGGAATTCGTACAAGTCGCGGAACTCGGGACAGGAAGCTTACGTTGACCGGCGCTGACCATAACTGTGATGAAGTCCGTCGGACGGGCACGAACTTACCTATTTTCAGCCTCGATTGATCACTCAGACCACGTGAGCGATAGGATCGAGCGTATCCGGACCAGGCGTGAGAAATGAAAAAGCGTACGTGCGTATCAAATCTGATGATAGGGCTAACCATGCTTGCCATGGCGGGCCTTGCGGCATGTGGCCAAGGCGCGCAGGGCACGCAGGGCACCCAGCCGATCCAGCCTGTCTCCAGCGAGGATGCACTGATGCGTAATGAGGCTCCCCTTGTTCGGCCAATTTCCTTGAATCGGGCAGGCGAGGTGGTGACCTTGGAGTTTGAATTACCGCCGCCGATTGAGAATGCCTCCTCCACGCTGATCGTGGGCCTTGGCGTGGTCGCGCCAGATGCTTCTGCTGCAATCAAGCGATCCGATGAGATCATCCGTGCTCAGTTGTCGGCCCGTGTTCGGCTGCTTCGAGTGGAGGAAGCAGCCATTACTCAAGTGGCGTTGTTCCATAACACCCCTGATCTGCAGAGCCGCGTCGCAGTTGGCGTTGATGGGTTGGTACCGGGGGTTACATCTTCGGACGTGGAACGCACTCAGCTGGAGAGCGCTGGGTTGGTGGACTCCTCCAGCTTTTACGATGTTCTTTTGCTTGCAGGCGCGAAAGACGCCAAGCCTGGCCACTACCGGCTGACTGTTGAGCTGCAGCAGGGCCATCCACAGTTGGGGTCGGAACCTGTCCAACTGCTGATTGCTTACATGGGCAAGGGGAAGTAGCGCATGGCCAACGACGCGCCATACACCGTAACCATCTATGTTGCAGCACCAGGAACTCCGCTGAAGAGCGGCGGCACGTCGGCTGCCGGCCATATGTATCTGGCCGTGACACATGACGGCGTGACACGAAGCTATGGGTTCGCGCCGAGAGAACACGGCGCCCGCAGCGGTCCGGGTGCTGTCACGGGTAAGGACGTCGACGAATATCGGAATCCGTTCTATGCACGGACGATGCAGATATCGAAGGAGCAGTACGAGAAGATCGTTTCTTACAGTACAGAGCCGGAGAAGCATGGTTTTGATCAGCAGTACAACGGGCTTTCCAACAGTTGTATCGACTTCACATGGGCGGCGCTCAACCACGCGGGGCTGCACAGGCAGGTCAAGTCACAGCAGGATGCGACCTTCGAGGGGGCGCTCAAGCCTCTGGATAACAAGTCTGAGATCCAGAGCATTCGAGCGCCTTACCCCCATAGCAGGCTGAACAGCGAGGTGCATCACGAGATGCCGAAGCGTTCGCTGATGCAGCGTCTGATCTCGGAGAATGATGCGTATGAAGGCCTGAGGGGCGATCCAATGCTGTCTCAGATCAGCGAGAAGGTGGCGGAACTGGACGCCGCTCACGGGCGCTCCTTCGACCCGACCAGTGAACGTGTCAGCGCAAGTCTGTATGTGCTCGCCAAGGAGAATGGCCTCTCGCGGGTGGACCAGGTGACGCTGAGTGAGCGAACTCTGACTTCGGCGGCAGCGGAAAGCATTTTCGTGGTGCAGGGCGACCGAAACGACCCGGGGTATCTGCGTGCCTCCATGCCTACGGCCCAGGCGGCGCAGGCCCCGGTTGAAGCTTCGTTGGAACGTGGCGAGCAGCTGGCCAATGCCGGCCAACACAGCCAGCAGCTGGCGATGCAGGCCGAACAGACGCAATCGCAGGAGCGTGAGGCGGCTGTTCGACGGATGGGATGATTTAGGGAGGAGGGGCTCGGGGCGATTGCGCGCTGCAGGGGTTGCGCTGCCGGAGCGGTGGAGGCAGTGTGGTGCAGAGCCAAGCGGCCGCTGGCGTGGAGATACCACCGATGCCAGCCGGGTGGGTGTGTTGATGGCGCGTCCGATCTGTGCAGGAGGTGTCAGCGCAGACGCCGCTTTTTTCACGAATGGGCTTCGACCGGTTGGCTAAGGTCGAACCTCCTTTCGCGTTTCCCGGAGTTCCTGTGACTGCATCCCGCGTACGTCTCCACGTTGAAGACACCGGCGGCACCGGCCGCCCCGTTGTGCTGATCCATGGCTGGCCGCTGTCGGCCGAATCCTGGCGTGCCCAGGTGCCCGTGCTGAAGGCCGCTGGCTACCGCGTGGTGGCCTATGACCGCCGCGGGTTCGGCCGCTCGGAAAAGCCGGCCGACGGTTATGAATACGACACGCTGGCCGATGACCTGGCCGGCGTCATGGACCAGCTGGACCTGCGTGATGCCACGCTGGTGGGCTTCTCGATGGGCGGTGGCGAAGTGGCGCGCTACATTGCCCGCCACGGCGAGCAGCGCCTGCGCAGCGTGGTGTTTGCCGCTGCGGTGCCGCCGTACATGCTCAAGACGGCCGACAACCCCGATGGCCCGCTCACCGAGGAGAAGGCCGAGCAGATGCGCCTGGGGCTGGAAAACCACCGCGATGAGTTCTTCGATGGGTTCACCAAGGACTTTTTCAGCGCCAAGGGCGAGTTGAAGGTCAGCGAGAAGCAGCGCCAGGAAGCGATCGAACTGTGCAGGCAGTCCGACCAGACCGCTGCGCTGGGCTGCATGAAGGCCTTCGGCACCACCGATTTCCGCGAAGACCTGAAGAAGGTGACGGTCCCCACGCTGGTGCTGCACGGTGACAGCGATGGCACGGTGCCGTATGAAGGCTCCGGTCGTCGCACCCATGAGGCGATCCCGGGGAGCACGGTTGTTCTGCTGAAGGATGCACCGCACGGTTGCAATGCCAGCCATCCGGAGCAGTTCAACGCGGCGCTGGTGACCTTCCTGGCCAAGTGATGCGCAAGACGACTACGCCGCCTTGGAAGAAGCCGAACCCCAAGGCGGCGGGGAAGCGGCAGCCGTTGTCCACCTCGCAGAAGGATGCGGCCCGGCAGCGCGCCGAAGAAAACGGGCGCGCGTATCCGAACCTCGTGGACAACATGTGGGCGGCGAAGCTGCCGCGCGGCGACTGATCAGCGCAGGGCGTCCTTGGCGGCGCTCAGCGCCTGGTCGGCCCGCAGGAAAACGGCGGGCGTGGCTTCGCCCGTCGACGACGACGCGGCGCCGATCAGCAACGGGCTGCCCAATGCCTCTGTGGTGTCACGCGCCACCTGCTCGAACTTCGACAGCGTATCGCCGGCGTCATGGGTGCCCAGCACCGCAATGAACTCGCCGCTGCCGGTGACCCGGTTGATGCTGTCGCCACGGGCCGGCTCCAGACAGCGTTCCAGCAACTGATCCAGCTGCTGGAGGTGGCGGTCAAGGGCGCGCTCGCCCACGCGCTGAACCAATGCGGAGAGGTCCTGAAGTTCGAGGATGACCACGCTGTAGCTGCCGGCCGCCGTGGGCGCGAGCGCGGCCTCGTCTGCAACGCCGTGTCCAAGAATCGCGGCCACTTCCTGCCCGCGCTCACGGCTGCGGCTTTCCATCAGCGTCATGGTCAGGCGCGCCAGTGCCTGCAGCGCTTCACGCTGCAGCGTGCTGAGCTCGCGCGGATTGACGTCCAGCACGCAGACCGCGCCCACTGCTGCGCCCTGGTCGGTCACCAGCGGCATGCCTGCGTAGAAACGCGCGTCCATGTCCTTCAGCAGCGGGTTGCTGGCAAAGCGCGCATCCTGCGCCAGATCGCCGACCTCAAACAGCTCGGTCGGCTGGCGGATGGCGTGGTCGCAGACGGCCACGTTGCGTTCTGTCTGCACGCCCTCCACGCCGGTGCGGGCCTTGAACCACTGGCGGTCGCGGTCGATCAGGGTCACCAGCGCCATCGGCGTGCCGCAGACGGCGGCAGCCACTTTCACGATGTCGTCGTAAGCCGGTTCGGGCAGGCTGCCGACAATGTGCAGCGCATCCAGCGCGCGCTGGCGCTCGGTTTCATCGAAGGCGACGGGGGTGCTTGGGGTCATGCAGCTACCTGAAGGGCGTGGAACGAACCCGTAGGCTAGGACAGCGGCGGCCGCACGGGGTTAAGCGCGGGTGGAGACGCGCCTGCCGGTTCACCTGCGCGTGCGGGTGCCCCGTGTCAACGCTTGACCGCGAGCACCCCATCCAGCGCCAGTTCGGCCTTGAACCCGGCCTTTTCCAGGCGCTTGGCCACTTCCCGCGGCACGTCGCGGCCGCTGGTCAGCTTGTTGGGCGCACCGGTGTAATGGAACATGCGGCCGCCCTTGCGGATCACGCGCGCCAGCTGGTCATAGAACACCTGCGAATACAGTTCGCCAGCAATGCCGAAGCGCGGCGGGTCGTGCAGGATGGCGTCCACCGAGCTGCTTTCCAGCCCTTCGATGGCCTGCGACACGTCGCCCTGGGTCAGCGAGAGCCGGCCGCCGCTGCTGGCCGCCTCCGGGTCAGGCGACCACGGGTTGAGGGTGCGCAGCCACAGCACATCGGGGTTCTTCTCGAACGACTGGATGCGGGTGACGCCCGCCTCCAGGCAGCAGGCGGCGAAATAACCCAGCCCGCCGCAGGTATCCAGCACGGTCTTGCCGGCCGGGGCCACCAGCGCCACCTTGCGGCGCGCGTCCTCGTACGGCGACACCTGTGCGCTGGGCAGCATCTTGATGCCGTCGATCTCGAAGGTGGGCGCATCCCACTCGGTGGGGACCAGCTTGATCAGCGCCGAGCCGAACCGCGACACCGCCAGGAATTCCTCGCCATCCCAGTAGTACAGGGTGCGGTCCTTGGTCTTGCCCGGGTAGGCGTAGGTGTCGCCCTTCCACTGCCAGCTGTCCGCGCCAAGCACGGCGGTGCCGGTGGAGCGGGCCAGGTCGAGCGAGCCGGTCCATTCGCTGGCACCGGTGTCGCGCGCGCGGACCAGGGCTTCAGCAAGGGGGCGGGTGAGCAGGGGGCCGGTGTAATGGGGCACGGGAGCGGGGCCGCTGGCCGATGGGCAGGAAGGGTGGGCATCGTAACCGAGATGGACGGCAGGCTGGTTCAGGTAGGTGGCCCCGGCGTCGCGCCGGTTGCCTCCCACCGACGCCGTGCCGGGCGGGGCGCTGACATTGCGGTGCGTAGTGGCCTGATCGTTCACGCCCGCGCGGATTTGCACACTGCGTGCATGGCTACTCACCACGACACCTGGCAACCCGGCGACGCCTTCTTCTTCAGCGCGCACCTGCGTGACCGCCACAGCCGCCTGCTGGTGGAACACGCGCCGGTGCTGGCGCTGGCGTTCCGGGTGGCGCAGCAGGCGCGGCCGTTCCGGATCAACGCGATCGTGGTGCTGCCCAACCACCTGCACGGGGTCTGGACATTGCCGGCCGGCGATGAGGACGGGCACCGTCGCTGGCTGCAGATCCAGGCCGTCTTCAACAGGCAACTGCCCGGCCATCCGCCCCGTGCCATGGTGCGCCGTGACCGCACCATGCGGCCGCTGTGGCACGACGACTTCCGCGCGCACCGGCTGCTGGATGCCCAGGATGTGCAGCGCCACGTTGCCTACGTGCACGACAACCCGGTGCGGCATGGCCTGGTACGCGAGGCGTGCCAGTGGCCTTACAGCTCGATCCACCGCCGCTGCACCCGGGGGGACGAACCATGTTGATGGTCGGAGTGGCTGTGCAGCGCGGAGGCGCGCGCGAGTCGGCGGCAGGACGAGCCCATGCAGTGGCCCAGGCGGCTGCCACGCCATCGCTGCGGCCTGCCACGGCGCACTGTAATGTCCCGTACAGGGGAAGGGGAGCGCGCCCACGACGGCGCCTTCGGGTGCCGCGGGCACGCCGGGGTTGGGGGCGGCGGGGAACCGCACCGACGAGGCAACTCCGGGGTCAACTGCATATCCGCGGCTCGCCGTGCGGTCGCGCCGAGGGTGCGGCGCTCAGGGGCAGCTGACCTGGAACACCGGGCCGGCGCCGATGAGTACCAGTGCCATGTAGTCGCTGTCCTTGTCCTTGCCTTTGAGCGTGGCGCCGGGATTGAAGTGGAAGATGCCGAAGCCGCCGGTGGGGCGCACCAGCGCCTTGTCGATCTGGTCGGCATCATCGTTGAAGAAGCGCGCGATGTCGGCCCGCGATGACAGCTGCAGCGGCGCGCTGTCGCGCTGCCATTGCTCGTCGCGGTTGAAGGAGACGAAGTACTGGCCCTGCTCCTGTTCAATGCGGAATTCGGCCGGCTTTCGTGGATGGGTGGCAAAGCAACCGAGCAGCGGATCGGACGAGAGCATGCCCGCGCTGGTGTTGCGGTCGTGGCAGGCGGAAAGAAGCAGAACGCTGGGCAGCAACAGCAGGAACGGCGATGTGCGCATTTCGGATCCCCCCTTGGGACAGGCAGGGACAGCTTGCACCGGTGCATGCGCAGGGCGCGTGCACGCGTGGCGATGCTGTAGGGTGGGAGCCGTCCACGGAGCATTTGCATGCCACTGCCCGACGCCACGCCTTCTTCCACGTCCACCCGTGCTGCCGCAGCCAGGGATGCAACGCCCTCAGCGCCTGCCAGCAAACCAAGGTGGCCCCTATTGGGTGCGCTCAGCTGGCTGGTGGCCCCGGGGGTGCTGGCGGCCGCCTCTGCGGCAGCTCAGGCCTCGCCCGAGATCAGCCGCATGCTGGTCGGTAACGCCGGAGTGGCGGTGGGTGTGTTGGCGTGCTCGGTGTTTGGGCTGCTGCTGGCGATGGGCTCTCGGGTGCGTGGTGAGCGCTGGCCGTGGGTGGGCATGGTGGGCGCGATGATCAGCGCGCTGCCGCTGGCGTTGTTCCTGGCGGGAATGCTGTTCCGGCTTTGATGCGCTCAGCCACGCAGGGCGTGGCGCTACGGGTGGCGGTTCACTTCCACGGTGATGTGGACGAGTTCTTCGTTGACGGACAGGGCGTTGCGCACTTCGTCAGCACTCAGCGACGTGTGGGTGACCACGCTGGCGATTACCGCGTACTTGCCGCGCCCCACCTGCCAGACATGCAGATCGGTCAACTCGGCCTGCCAGGGTCCCGTCTCGATCACCTCACGCACTTCGGCCACCACAGGGGCATCCATCTGTGCGTCCAGCAGGATGCGACCGGTATCGCGCAGCAGCCCGACCGCCCAGACCGTCACCAGGACCGCGCCCACCAGGCCCATCAGCGGGTCCAGCCATGCGGCGCCCCACAGCTTTCCACCGACCAGCGCGACGATCGCCAGCACCGAGGTGGCCGCGTCAGCGATGACATGCAGGTAGGCCGAGCGCAGGTTGAGGTCCTGGCCATGGTGGCTGGCATTCGCGCCGTGGTTGTGGCCGTTGCCATGCCCATCCCCGTGCCCATGTCCCTGTCCGTGACTGTGACTGTGACTGTGACCATGCACGTGGCCATGTTCCTGCCCATGACTATGGCCGTGTCCGTGTTTATGGCTGTGTCCATGGCTATGCCCATGGCTGTGCCCATGCCCGTGGCCATGCCCATGCCCGTCACTGTCATGCAGCCACCAGGCGCAGACGAGGTTGACCACCAATCCCACCACGGCGATGGCAATGGCCTGGTCGTAGCGGATGCTGCTCGGTGAGAACAGGCGCTCGGTGGACTGGACCGCCATCAGCAGGGCCACGCCGAGCAGGGCAATGGCGCTGGTGTAGCCGCCCAGAATCTCGATCTTCCACGTGCCGAAGGCAAAGCGGCCGTCGTGCGCGTAGCGGCGGGCGCAGGCGTAGGCGAAGGCAGCCATGCCCAAGGCGAGTGCGTGCGAACTCATGTGCCAACCGTCGGCAAGCACGGCCATCGAATTGAACCACCAGCCGCCGACGATCTCGACCACCATCATTGCGGCGGTGAGGTACAGCGCTTGGCGGGTGCGGCGCTCGGCAAGCGGGTTGCCATCGTCGAAGCGATGGCTGTGGCGGCGGGCGTCGGGGGTGGCGGTGAGTGACATGGTCGGTCATGGGCTGGAAAGATACCCCCATAGGGTATATGCTTCCTGCCCATGGCGCATGTACAACACCAACGGAAAGCACTGCTGGCCCGGGTTCGGCGTATGGCCGGCCAGGTGTCCGCCCTCGAAACGTCGCTGCAATCGGAGGACACCGACTGCACGGATGTGCTGATGCAGGCCTCGGCCGTGCGCGGCGCCGCGCACGCGCTGCTGATGGCGCTGCTGGACGACCACCTGCAGGCGCACGTGGTATCCCCGGAAGACCCTGCCGAGCGTGCTGCCGAAGCACAGGTGCTGGTAAAGCTGCTGCGCGCTTACGGACGGTAGGGCAACGCCGTTTGCGCGCGACGCCACTTGATGCGTGTGTTCCAAGCGTCTGCGGGTGCGACACGGCGACAATATCCGTGCGCCCCTGAGCGTGCGTTGCTCAATGCCGGTGGCGGCGCCAGGCGTTCCATGTGTGGGTGGCAGCCAAGAGCAGGCTGCCGGCTACGGTGAGTGGGGTTTCGGTGTTGTGGCTGGGCCAGCCGGAGGCGCCGGCCAGCAGGAGCAGCAGGCCGGTGCCTGCGCCGAGCAGGGCCAGCGCTGGCAGCGGGAGCTGGCGATGTGCGCGCCATAGCGCGAAGCCGGTGGTGGGTGCCGCCACGGCGACGAACAGCATGTGCACCCATTCGGCTTCTGCCCAGACGCCCATCAAGGGCAGGGCGGCGGCAAGCAGCGGAAGAGCCAGGCAGTGCAGGAGGCAGAGGGTGGACAGGGCGATGGCACCGGCATCAAGGAGCGTGGAGGTGGACTTCATTGGCTGGGGTGCCTTGAATAGTAGATGTTATATAGTAACAATTATGGCGGGGTGTCGGGTGGGGTGAGCCGGGGCGTGTTTGGCGGCTGTTCTGGTTGTCTGCCTGCGCTCAGCCACGCAGAGCGTGGCTCTACCTTTATGGCGCAGCGCCTGATGTCACAGGTCTTGGTGTTGCAGGTCCTGATGTCGCAGGGTCCACCCCGACGGCGTTGCATCGAGTACGTGGCTGAGGCCTACCGCGTCCAGCAGCGCGTGGTCGTGCGAGACGATCACCAGGCTGCCGCGGTAGTGGGTGAGCATCTGCTCCAGGGCGTCCAGCGAGGCGAGATCCAGGTGGTTGCCCGGTTCGTCCAACAGCAGCAGCTGCGGCGGCACGTCCGCGTAGAGCACTGCGCCCAGCGCGGCCTTCATGCGCTCGCCGCCGCTCAGGGTGTGCAGCGGGCGCAGGCTGCGTTCGGCGTCCAGGCCGAGCAGGGCGAGCTGGGTGCGCAGGGTGGCGTCGCTGGCGTGCGGGTTCGCGCGCTGCAGCAGCCGCAGCGCGGAGTCCTGTGCCGGCAGGGATGACAGCGTCTGGTCGAGCAGGGCGGTGCTGGCGGCGCGTTTGACCTCACCGGCCAACGGTTCAAGCTGACCCGCCAGCACGCGCAACAGGGTGGATTTGCCACTGCCGTTGCGGCCGCGTACGCCAATGCGGTCGCCACGCTGGATGCGCAGGTCGAGGCGTTGCCAGGGCGCGTCCACCCACGGCAGCTGCACGTCTGCCAGCGTCGCCACCTGCTGGGGGCCCGGCGCGACGAGGGTGGGGCCGAGCATCGCGATCTGCACGGTGTGATCGATGCCCGCCGCTGCGTCGCGCACGCGGCTGTCGGCGGCAGCGCGCCGCTCGGCCTGCTGTGCCTGCACACGGCCTGCGCTCTGCTCCGCACGGTTCTTCATGCCGCCTAGCAGGATCGGCGCCTGGTTGGCGGTGCGGGCATCGCGCTGCGCACGCGAGTGCCGATGCTCCAGGCGCTCGCGCTGTTCGCGCAGCGCGGCCTGTTCCTGGCGGCGTCCGCGCTTGCGCAGGGCCAGCTGGGCCTCGGCCGCATCCTGTTCCTCCTTCCGCTGCACGGCGTACAGGTCGTAGTTGCCGCCGTAGCTGCGCAGGCCGGAGGGGGTGAGCTCGACGATGCGCTGCATGTGTCGCAGCAGTGCGCGGTCATGACTGATCACGATCAGTCCACCGCGCCATTGTGCGAGCGCATCGATCAGGCGCTGTCGGTGCGCGCTGTCGAGGTGGTTGCTGGGCTCGTCCAGCACCAGCGCATCGGCGTCGGACAGCAGCGCGCCGGCCAGCGCCACCTGCATGGCCTGGCCGCCGCTGAGCCGTGCCGCCGGCTGCGCCGGATCCAGCGCGGGAAGGCCGAGCCGCTGCCACTGCGCCTGCAGGTCATCGCGCAGGTTCCAGCGGTCGCCGACCAGCGCGAAGTCCTGCGGGTCCACGCCGCCGGCTTCGATGCGGCCCAGCGCATCCAGCACCGGGCCGACGCCGGCCAGATCGGCGATGCGGCCGGGCAGTGGGCCGCTGTGCTGCGCCAGCAGGTGCACCTTGCCCTGCCGCTGAATGTGGCCGCTGCCGGGTGCCACCTGGCCCGCCAGCAGCCGGCCGAGCACACTCTTGCCCACGCCGTTGCGACCGACCAGGCCGGTGGGGGTGGTGTCCAGGTGTGCGGAAAGATCGGAAAAGAGCACCCGGCCATCGGGCAGGGTGTGGGTCACGCGGTCGAGCGTGAGGGCGAATGCGGTCATGCGACCTCCAGGAATGCCAAGGACTCCCCCTGCGGACAGGGCGGGAAGGAGACTGGCCGTCTGACGACGGCGGCATTACTGGCGCATGCGGGCACACCTCATTACGGGGACGGCTGGATGCCGCGCGGAGAGTATAGGGGCCGATGCCGAGCTACAGAATGAACATGGCCTGGAGCAGCCAGCCAGGGGCTGGCGCTACTCCTGCACCGAGTTGGGGTTCTGCATGTCTTCCGGCGCCTTGCCGTACTGCTTGCGGCGCTGCTCGTGGAAGGCGATGAACTCCACGGCGGGCAGCGGGCGTGAGAACAGCCAGCCCTGGCCGAACTCGACCTGCCGCGACTGCAGGTAGGCCAGCTGCGCAGAGGTTTCGATGCCCTCGGCAACGGTAAACAGGCCCAGGGTGCGGGCCATGTCGATGATGTGCGCGGTGACCGGGCTGGTGGCGCTGTGGGTGCCGATGGAATCGATGAAGGACTTGTCGATCTTCAGTGCGTCCAGCGGCAGTTGCTGCAGGTACTGCAGGCTGGAGTAGCCGACGCCGAAATCGTCGATGGCCACGCAGTGCCCGGCGCGCCGGGCAGCAGCCAGCGAGGTGCGCGCGCCCTGGATGTCCAGGATGCCGCGCTCGGTCGCTTCCAGCCAGATCTGCTGCGGGTGGATACCCGTGCCGACCAGCTTGCCCGACAGCACCTTCAATGCGCGCCCGCTGCTGACGTCGCCGGCCGAGAGGTTGATGGCGATATGCGCGCTGCGGTCGTGGACGAGCAGCTCGCGCATGTCACTGAGTACCAGGTCCATGACGTGGTCGGTGAGGGCTTCGATCAGTCCGGTTTCTTCGGCTACCGGGATGAACAGGTCCGGCCGCACCTGGGTGCCGTCGGCGCGCGACCAGCGCACCAGTGCTTCGGCGCCCACGCAGATGCCGGTATCCAGCTCGATGATGGGCTGATAGTCCATGCGGAACTCGCGCCGGCGCACGGCGGTGGCCAGTTCGTTGCGCAGCGACAGGCGCCGGCGCGACAACCAGACCGCCGCCGCGATGGCCAGCAACGCGCCGACCGCGCCCAGCGGCAGCAGTTGCCAGAACTGCTGCTGGAAGGCGGCCGCCAGGCCGGTACGCGGCGCGATGGCGATGGCCAGCCACTCCAGGTCCTGCGCGCTGGCGTACTGGCTGCGCGCGGTGTGGCCACTGTGTGGCTGGCGCAGCAGGCGCTGCAGCAGGTCCGGGTCGGGCATGGACTGCTGGGCGATGAGGCGGCCGTCGGGGGTGGACACGGCCAGGCGCATGTTCGGCTCGGCGATGACATCGACGAAGCGGGAAGGGTCCATCAGCAGGTCGTGACGACCCAGCTGCATCGAGAGCAGGCTGCCGGCACCGTCGCCGGCCATGGGGCGCACGCCCAGGGTGATCGAGGCGCCGTCGGCGGTGACGTGGTCCGGCGTGGGTTCGGGCACCAGCTCGTCCACCATGCCCCACGAGGTGCAGCGCAGCCTGCCTTCGGCGAAGTAGCCGACCTGCTCGGCCGAGGTGGTGGTCATGGTCAGGCTGCGCATCAGCCGGATATGGTCGGGCGAGCAGGCGGGGAGCCCGGCCTGGTTGAGCTTGCGCAACGCCAGCAGGCCGGCTTCGTAGGCCCGGTGCGCGCGCTGCAGCGTACGATCGGCAGTGCTCTCCAGGCGGGCGGCTTCGGCCACCTGGGCCCGCGTCCAGCTCACGTAGATCATGGCGGCCATGGGCAGGAGCGCACCGAGCAGGGCGGCGAGCGCGATGGCGGCGATGGTGCTGACGCGCTTCAAGCGGACCTCTTTGCCGGTGCGGCGTTGGAATGAGCGCTATATGACCATCTGGGCCCGGGATTGGGAACAGGGCTTCCCGCACAATCCTGTCGGGTTTTCCCCAGTGTCGACATCAGGCTGCCGAAGCAAGGTGAAGCCGACACATCCGCGTGATGGGCGGTCGGGGCAGGGCGCCCCGGAGGGGTTCACCTGCGGTTCGCGGCCACCGCAGGATGATCGCGCCACCATGAAGCCCCTGCTGCCCGCCCTGCTGGCCCTGTTGTCGCTGCTGTTGTCCGGCCAGGCAGCGGCGCGCACGGTATACCGATGCGTGCAGAACAATACGGTGAGCCTGGCCACCGCGCCCGAGCCGGGCTCGACCTGCAAGGCCCGGCAGATCGACGACAACGCGGTGCAGGCGCCGAACCTGTGGGGCAACATGGGGGTATTCAGTGGCACCTTGTACGAGCGCGAGCAGGACGGGCAGCTGGTGTACTCCACGCGCAATCTGCCCGGCTCCCGGGTGTTCCTGAAATTCACCGTGGCCACGCCGCCCGGCGAACCGGCCCACGAGGGGCTGGGCAAGGTCGGTGCGCCACAGCTCAACCGGCATGCGAAACAGTTCAAGGCCGCCGCGCGTGCCACCGGGGTGGACGATGCGTGGTTGCGGGCGATCGCGCATGCGGAAAGCGGCTTCGATGCCGGTGCGGTTTCGCCCAAGGGCGCGCAGGGGGTGATGCAGTTGATGCCCGATACCGCGACCGAACTGGGCGTTGCCGATCCGCTCTCGGCCGAGCAGTCGATCAACGGAGGGGCGCGCTACCTCAAGGCGCTGCTGGCCCGCTACAAGGGCGACCGCACGCTGGCGGCCGCCGCCTACAACGCGGGCATCGGGGCGGTGACGCGTTACAAGGGCGTGCCGCCGTATGCGGAAACGCTGGCCTACGTGGAAAAGGTAAGCACCCTGTATGCGCGCTACCGCGAGGCGATGGGATTCAAGCCCGAGACGCCGGCGCGCTGACGCGCGCGCTCAATAGGAAAACAGCGGGTAGCTGTCGATCCGGCCCACCTTGCTGACCGCGGCCTGCACGTCGGCACGTTGCTCCATTTGCTTCCAGCGCGCATGCATGTCCACTTCGCCCGGCAGCACCGGACCCTCGCGCAGGTCCTGCAGTTCGACCAGCGTATCGATGCGCTGCAGGGGATCGGCAAGCTGGGCGATCACTGCCTGCGCGGCTTCGTCCATGCGGTTGTCCACGAGCAGGGCATCGCGGTAATGGCCGGGGGTCTCGGCGCGGTTGGCCATCACCACCTCCCACGCCTGCTGCGCGGCACCGGCATCCTTCAGCTGGCGTGCGGCGATCAGCGAAATCAGTGCGCGGGTACTGGCCCCGTAGGTGCTCATGTCGCCGTCCACGGGCGGCAGGACCTCGCGTGCCATCAGCGGCCGCTGCAAGGCCACGTACAGCCCGGCCAGATTGAGCCGCTGGCTGACCGCACCGCTGCTTTCGCCGGCCATGCGCACGGCCAGCTGCTGGTTCTCCACGGCCCGGTCGCTTTCGCCAAGCCGACGCAGCGCACGGCTGCGGGTGTCCAGCATCCAGGCAACGGCGTGGGCTTCTTCGTCAGGCGACTCGGTGGCCTGGTTGGCCACGGCAGCCAACCGATCGGTCATGCCAACCAGTTCGCGCAGCTCGCCGGCGATCATCAAGGCGTTGGCCAGCTCCACGGCGGTGTCGTTCAGACCGGGCCGGAGCATGGTCTCCACCCGCAGGCGGTCGATCTGGCGGCGCGCGGCGGCGACCGGATCATGCCGCGGATCGTCACGGCGCAGATAGCGGTCGAAGCGCTTGTCGCTGCGCAGCTTCACCAGCGCAATGGGCGTGTCGATGCGCTCCAGCGTGGCCGGCACCTTGTCGCCCTGCCCGGCGTCCAGCTGGAGCGTGGCCAGGGTGAGCCACAGCTCCACCGGCTCGACGCCGTCGTTCTTCCAGCCATGGTCGAACAGCCCGCTGAGCATCGCCAGGCGCTTTGCCGGCAGGTGCTTCAACTGCGAGTCCAGGTGCCAGACCATCTGGGTGGGCAGGTCCGGCGGGCCTTCGCTGTCGGCGACCGCCAGGATGATGTTGTCGGCCGCGACCTCGGTCTGGTCGTCGAGCAGCTGGAACCAGGCCAGCCGCAGCCGCGCGTCGGCATTGTGCGGGTTGAACGCAAGCGCCTGCTGCAGGCGCTGTATGGCTACCGTGTCGTCCTTCTGGACGGTGGCCACCATCGCCGCCGCTGCCCACACCTGGCTGCGGCCTTCCGCATCAAGCGCGGCCAGGCGCGGATCGGCCAGCAGCCGATCGAACATGATCGAGGCGCCCAGGCTGTCGCCGCCCTGGGACTGCTGCAGGGCCGCTGCAACCTCTGCGTGGAAGGCGCGATCGGCGTCGGACACGACGGTGGTGGCGTCCACGCTTGCGGCCGCAGCGGCCACCAGTGGCGTGGTGCACAGCGACAGGAAGAGCGCGAGAGCGGTGCCGGCATTGCGGGTCATGCGGTACTTCCTTCCGTGGTGTAGGCCTTGATTGAAACCGGAACGCGGCATCCATACAAGCACGGGGTGTGCAGCGACACGCCGAGCGGCTAAGGTCGTGTCCCGAACAGGTGACAGGCAAGGAAAGCGATGACGCGCGGACGATGGGCAATGGCGATGCTGGTCGCCGTGGTGATGGCGGTGGCATTGGCCTGGACCTTCCTGCGCGCTCCGGACGCACCCGCGCCGCCCCCGGGCCCGGCGCCCACGGCGCTGGGCTGGACGCCCGGGATCACGCTGCTGGCCGGCGATGGCGTGGGCGGGCTGCGCGAGGGCGCCGGCCTGCAGGCGCGCTTTGCCGATCCGTATGGCCTGGCGGTGGACGCGCACGGCGTGCTGTATGTGGCCGACGCCGGTGACAACAACCGCATCCGCCGGGTGTACCCGGATGGACGCGTGGACACGTGGGCCGGGCAGGGCGAGGGCTGGCGCGACGGCCCGGCGCTGCAGGCGCAGTTCAATACGCCGTCTGCCATTGCGATCGACAAGGCCGGCACGGTGTTCGTGGCCGACACCGGCAACCATGTGATCCGTCGCATCGGCACCGATGGCAACGTGACCACCCTTGCCGGGGACGGCACGGCCGGCTACCTGGATGGACCTGCGGCGCAGGCGCGCTTCGACGGGCCGATGGGCGTGGCGGTGGATGCCGGCGGCCGGGTGTTCGTGGCCGATACCTGGAACGACCGCATCCGCGTGATCGAACCCGATGGCCAGGTGCGCACGCTGGCCGGTGGCGAAACGCCGGGCAATGTCGATGGCGCCGGCGTGGGGGCGCGGCTGGACACGCCGGTGGCGCTGGCGCTGGATGCGCGCGGCAATCTGTTGATCGCCGACCTCTACAACAATGCGGTGCGGCGCCTGGCGCCGGATGGCACGGTGACCACGCTGCTGGCCGACGGCAGCCTGCTCAATGGGCCGCTGGCGCTGGCGGTCACCCATGACGATGTGGTGTATGTGAGCGATACGGACGGCAAGCTGGTACAGCTGTCCGCGCTCGGCCATGCCATGGCGCTCAGCGGCGTGGCGCCGCAACCGCGCTTCTCGCGGCCGGCCGGACTGGCGCTGGATGCCGACGGCGGGCTGTTCCTGGCCGATGCGGCGTCGTACCGGGTGCATCGCCTGCGCGCGCTGGCGCCCGGTGCAACGGCCGCGCCGGTGCTGATCGGCCCGGCACCAGACGCGCCATTGCCGGAGACGGCCGGGCGCTGGCCGTTGGCGCCGCAACTGGGGTGGCACGAGGTGGTGGGCACACTGGGCGAAGTGCGTGGCAACTTCAGCGGCGAGAGCCGTCACCACCTGCACGACGGCTTCGATATCCGGGGCGATGTCGGGCAGACCGTGCTGGCCATCGCCGATGGCAAGGTGAGCAGCCCGGTGTCGAGCTGGTCGGTCGGCGGGCAGGGCGAAGGCCTTTCGCTGGACCGGTTGCGCTACATCCACATGAAAGTGGGTCGCGATGCGCGCGATCGCGCGTTCGACGCGCGCTGGCCGCAGCTGCTGGACCTGGACGGGAAGCTGGAACGGGTGCGCGTGCGGCGCGGCACGCGCTTCAAGGCGGGCGACCCGCTGGGCAGCATCAACCGCATGGCGCACGTGCACCTGAGCGTGGGCGCCAGTGGCTTCCAGCGCAATGCCGTGGCGCTGGGTTTCGTGGACTACGCAGATCGCTTCGCACCGCGCATCACCGAGGTCGGGTTGCTGGATGACAACGACCAGCCACTCAAGGCCGGCAGCGACGGTCGCGTGGCGGTGCCGCGGCAGGGCCCCGGCGTGCAGATCGTCGTGGAGGCGTGGGACCAGGTGGACAACAACCTGCCGCGCCGCCGCCTGGGCGCCTATCAGGTGGGTTACCAGATACTGGACGCGGCCGGCACGCCGCTGGTGGGGTACGAGCAGCCGCGCTTCAACATCGTATTCAACCGCATGCCGCGCGAGAACAGCGCCACCGTGGTGGCCTACGCGCCGGACAGCGGCATCACCGTGCACGGCAGTGCCGTGACGCGCTTCCGCTACCTGGTGACCAATACCGTGCGCGATGGCCTGGTGGAAACCGGTCGCTGGCAGCCGGATGCATTGCCGGCCGGGGAGTACATCATCCGCGCCAGTGCGCGCGATTACAGTGGCAATGAAGCGGTGGGTGCACGCGAGCTGAAGGTGACGTTGTTGCCGTAGCCGGTGCGTGCCGGCTTACGCACCCACGCGCCTGCGCTCGGCGTCCATGTCGGCCACCGGGCGCACTTCGATGCTGCCGTAACGCGACCACGGGAACTGTTCGGCAATGCGCATCGCCGCTGCGTGGTCGGGTGCGTTGATCAGGTTGAACCCGGCCAGCAGCTCGCGGGTTTCGGCGAACGGGCCATCGGTCACGCGCGCCTGGGAGGCGCGGGTACGCAGGGTGCGTGCCTGGTCGACCGGTTCCAGCCGCTGGGCAAGCACCAGGGTGCCCTGGGCTTCCAGCGTGTCGGCGTGCTGGATGCAGCCGCGCATCATGCGGTCGTATTCCTCGGCCGGCAGGTCCTGGATCAGGGCGGGGTCGATATAGATCAGCAGCAGGAATTGCATGGCAGGGCCCAGGGTGCGCGGGGGAGCGGACATGATGCCGCAGGCGGCGCGTCAACGCTGTTGCACTGCAGCGCCGGTGGCCTGTTCAGGGCCACGCCCGACACCCGATGGCGGCACCGGAATATTTTTTGGCAGGCATGTCGATTTCCGATCCACTGGTGCGTCGTATCCAGTGAAGGGCCCGCCAACCGGGCCGACATCGAGGACAGACCACATGAAAGTCATGGTGATCGTGAAGGCGACCGAGGCCACCGAGGCCGGGCAGCTGCCCACCGAGGCCCAGTTCAAGGCCATGGGGGACTTCAACGAGGAGCTGATCAAGGCCGGAATCATGCTGGCCGGCGATGGCCTGCGCCCGTCCCGGCACGGTCGCCGGGTGGCCTACACCGGCGCGGCGCCGCAGGTGATCGATGGGCCGTTCGCTGAAACCCGCGAGCTGGTGGCCGGCTTCTGGCTGTGGCAGGTGCGCTCGGTGGACGAAGCGACCGAATGGCTGAAGCGCGCCCCGTTCCTGCCGGGCGACGTGGTGGAGATCCGCCCGTTCTATACCGAAGAAGATTTTGGCGAAGTCTTCACCCCGGAATTACGCGCGCAGGAACAGCGTCAGCGCGAGCAGCTTGGCCAGACTGACTGACCCCCGATCCACCCCCGTTTGCTACTGGAGATTTCCATGAAACTGATTCCCTTCCTCGGCTTCAACGGTAAGGCCCACGAGGCAATGGCGTTCTACGCCAACGCGCTGGGCGGCAAGGTCACTTCGGAGATGAAGTACAGCGATATGCCACCCAGCGACGGCATGGAAGGCTGCGGGGAGGGCGGCGGTCCCTCCGACCCGAACCTGGTCGCGCACAGCCAGCTGGAGGTGGACGGCGCCATCCTGATGGCCGCCGACGGCCCGGGCAGCGGCGACGGCGGCACCACCACCATCAACGTCGATGTGGACACCGTGGAGGAAGCCGAGCGCGTGTTCGCCGCGTTGGCCGAAGGGGGCAAGATCACCATGCCGATCGGCGAAACCTTCTGGGCCAAACGCTGGGGCATGCTGGAAGACCGCTACGGCAAGCCGTGGATGGTCAACTGCATGAAACCCTACTGATCACAAGGAAACGATCATGACCGATGCACCCCAGATGATCTTCGTCAACCTGCCGGTCCGTGACCTGGAGAAGAGCAAGGCGTTCTTCAGCGCGCTCGGCTTCGCGCCCAACCTGACCTACACCGACGAGAAGGCGGCGTCCTTCAACATCAGCGACACCATCATGTTGATGCTGTTGTCCGAGCCATTCTTCGCGACCTTCATCGACCGCCCCATCAGCGATGCCCGCCAACAGGCGCAGGTGATCCTGGCGCTGTCCTCGCCCAGCCGTGCGGCCGTGGACGCGACGCTGGACAAGGTGCTGAAGGCGGGCGGCAAGGAACCCACCGAAGCGCGGGACTATGGCTTCATGTACCAGCGCAGCTTCGAGGATCTGGACGGCCACCTGTGGGAAGTGGCGCACATGGACGGCGGGCCCGGGTGACCGCCGTGCCGGTCCGCCGCGCCGCCGCTTGTGCGGCGCGGCCCCGGATGCTCTGATTCGCGGCATGGATGCTGCCCTGACGCAACGACTGGATACCCTCTGGCGCATGGAGTCGCCGGTCCTGATCGCACGCCTGGCGCGGATGCTGGGCGGTGATATCGGGCGTGCCGAAGAACTGGCCCAGGACACCTGGCTGGCCGCGCTGGAGCGTTGGCCTACCCAGGGCGTTCCGGACAATCCGGGAGCGTGGTTGATGACCACCGCACGCAATCGCGCCATCGACGTGCTGCGCCAGCACCAGCGCGTGGCCGGCCAGCATGCCCAGTGGGGAACCGAACTGGAACCGCAGCCGCTGCCGCTGCCCGATGACAGCGACGCGCTGCAGGACGACATCGGCGACGACCTGCTGCGGCTGATGTTCGTTGCCTGCCATCCGGTGCTGTCGGCCGATGCGCGGGTGGCGCTGACCCTGCGCCTGCTGGGTGGGTTGACCACCGACGAGATCGCACGCGCGTTCCTGCAGCCCGAGCCGACCATTGCCCAGCGCATCGTGCGCGCCAAGCGCACCCTGGCCGAGAAACAGGTGCCGTTCGAAGTGCCGCGCCAGGCCGCGCTGCCCGAGCGGCTGGGCTCGGTGCTGGCGGTGGTGTACCTGATCTTCAACGAAGGCTACGCGGCCAGCAGCGGCGATGACTGGATGCGCCCGGCACTGTGCGAGGAGGCCCTGCGGCTGGGGCGCGTGCTGCAGCAGCGCCTGCCCGCCTGGCCGCAGGTGCACGGCCTGCTGGCGCTGATGGAACTGCAGGCCTCCCGCGCGGCGGCGCGGGTGGATGCGCACGGTGACCCGATTCTGCTGCCGGACCAGGACCGCACGCGCTGGGACCACCTGCAGGTGGCGCGTGGGCAGGCGGCGCTGCAGCAGGCGGTGGCGCTGGGCGGCGCCGACGATGGCTACGTGCTGCAGGCCGCGATTGCCGACTGCCATGCGCGCGCGCGGCGTGCCGAAGATACCGATTGGGCCCGCATGGCCGCGCTGTATGCGCGCTTGGCACAGGTGCAGCCCTCGCCGGTGGTGGAACTCAACCGCGCGGTGGCGGTGTCGCGGGCCGAAGGTGCGGCGGCGGCGTGGCCGCTGGTGGAGCAGCTGGCGGCCGATCCGCGGCTGCAGGCCTACGCGCCGCTGGCGGCGGTGCAGGGCGACCTTTTGTCGCAGCTGGGGCGGAATGCCGAAGCCGCCGACGCCTTTGCGCGTGCGGCCCGGCTGACGCCGAACCTCCGCGAGCGGGCACTGTTGCAGGCTCGCGCCGACAGGAAATGACGCTTTTGGCTTGATTGAGTCGCGCCCAGCGTCTATGGTGGCGCACTTCACAAAAGTGACCAGGCCTCGGCCCAGGTCCAGCCGACAAGGAACGCGGGACGATGTTTTCAGGGAAGAAGCGCGCGCGCAGCGCGTGGCTGCTGGTGTGCGGGTTCGTGTTCGTTGCCAGCGCTGGGTTGACCAGTGCGGCCCAGGCCGCCGACAAGTCGCAGCAGGCCTACTGGGCCGGTTTTGCCTATACCGCCGAGCAGAGCGCCGTGGAGGCCAGTACCCCGCGTGCGGCCGCTGTGCTCAAGGCACGTGGCCTGGGCCCACTCAATCAGGCCCTGTGGGCACGCCTGCAGGCGCAGCGCCCGGCCCACCTGGAACTGATCGACCAGCCGGTGGCCATGCTCGATGGCACCACCAGTGCCACGGTACTGGCCACCGCGCTGGACCGCGAACTGGTCTCCATCGAGCCGATCGGCGGTCAGTACAAGGTGCTGGTGGAAGTGGCGCTGCAGGCGCTGTTCTTCGATTTCCGCGAACGCCAGGTGGTGGCCTCCTACCCGATCACGCTGCAGCGCATCGACGTGATGGAATTCCTGCCGGACGAGGAGGACGTCGACGCCATCGTCGCCGACCTGCTCTATGGCAAGGCCGCTACCGGCCTGCCGCAGGTGCTGGCCGATACGCTGGCCAAGGCCCAGCTGCCGGCAGCCTCGACGCGCCGGCTGCAGGTGGGCGAGGTGAGCCTGTCCGATGCGGTCCGCGCCAAGCTGCCCGACGCGGTGGACGAAAAGCTGCTGCGCGCCACCCTGGCCCCTGAGCTGTCCAAGACGCTGTCGTCCAACACCGGCATCGGCCTGCTGCCGCCGGCCAGCGGTCAGGCGATCGGCGGGGCGATGGCCGCGCGCTTTGCCGACGGCAAGGTCTACCAGCTGAAGATCCCCGAGCCGGACTACGTGGTGAAGCTGCGCCTGGACGCGCTGAAGAACGGCGTGATCAACGAAACCCCGGCGATGAAGACGATGCTGTTCGGCGCGTTCTTCCAGGCCACGGTGGTGGAGCCGTACTCGGGCAAGGTGTTCTTCGACCAGCCGCTGCGCAAGGGCGCCACCAAGGTGGTGCCCGCCACGCAGTGGCACGTGGACCAGTGGTCGGCCAGCTATGAAACCGTGCTGGCGGGGCTGGACGCCTTTGCTGGCGCCGCCGCCAAACGCGCCGATTCGCGCGCGTGGCTGGACGAACAGAAGCCCGGCGGCAAGCCGCTGCAGCAACAGACCCAAGCCCTCCAGGAGTTGATCAAGTCATGCCGTTGATTCGTGCCGTACTGCTGATTCTCGTTGCACTGATGGTGGCCGCGCCCGTGTCGGCGCAGACCGCCAGTTCCCGCGGTACCGGCTCGGCCAGCTATGGCCTGCGCCTGAGTGCCGACACCCGCGCCCAGGCCCTGAACAAGGCCAAGGTCAACGCGCTGGAGGCGTACATCGCCGAGTCCGGTGCGGCCAAGCTGCGCCTGTTCGAAGACCGCCGCGCCGAGTTCATTGGTGAGATCGACCGCTATGTGCTGTCGGCGGTGCCGCTGTCGGACACCGAGGACAAGAAGGCCAAGACCTACACGGTCAGCGTCCGCGCCGAGATCAACACCACCCTGCTGCAGACCAAGCTGGATGCCGGTTCGGCTACCGCCGGTGCGCGCGGCAACGAGCGCTCGCTGCTGACCTTCCTGTTCATGGCGCGCTCGCAGGACACCGTGCAGTCGTTCCAGGACAAGGAATATCGCCGGGTGGACGCCAGCCAGAGCTATGACGAGAAGACCCGCGAAGGCGACAGCTTCCGTGGCAACTCGGTGAGCACCAGCGGCAGCATCAACCAGAATGCGTCCGTTTCGGTCACCTCCGGTGGCAGCACCACCCAGCGCAGCGACAACGTCAGCTGGAAGGTGGCCAACGCCAACGAGATCAACACCGCCATGACCGGTGCCTTCAGCGCGGCCGGCTACGAAGTGGTGGAAGCGGAATACGTGGAAGGCGAATCGCGTGGCCTGCTGAGCATCGAGCGTATCCGCAAGGACTTCAGCACCGGCAACGACCTGTCGGCCGCCACCCTGCGCGACACCGCCAATGGCATCAAGGCCGCCAACATTCCGTACCTGGCGGTCGGCACGCTCGACGTGGGCATGCGTGACCGCGACCCGGTCAGCGGCAATGTCCGCGTGTTCGTCACCGTCACCGGCAAGGTGCTGGACGTGAGCGGCCGCTTCCCGAAGACGGTGTCGTCGGTGGGTCCGGTGCAGTTCTCCGGCACCGGACCGACCGAAACCGTGGCCCGCACCAACGCGCTGCAGATCGCCTCTGAAAAGGGCGCGCAGCAGATGATCAACGAATTGAACGTAAAAGCGGTGCGCTGAGAAACAGCGCACCTGATGCCTGCCGACCAACGGTCGGCAGCTACCCGATCCCATTTTGTCCTTCAAGGAACACAGCATGATCCGCAAGACCCTCATCGCACTGGCCATCGCCACCGCCTTCACCGCACCGGCCCACGCGCAGTTCGGCAAGCTCAAGGACCTGGCCGGTGGTGGCAACAGCACCGCCGCCGCCTCGGCCGGTGCGCCGGACGAAGCCGCACAGGAAGCGCTGGTGCGCCGTTTCGTGTCCTCGCAGTCGCACTCGCTGGACGCGCAGACCTCGTTCGCCAAGGCCTTCGGCCTGGCCGAGCAGGTGCAGCTGCTGGAAGCCGAGCGCCAGGCGCTGTCGTCCGGTTCGGTCAACGTGGACCAGATGAAGAAGTCGGTGTCGGTCAGCGAAGCCGCGCAGGCCGCCATCGATGAGCGCGTGGCCGCCAAGCCGGAGCTGAGCGCCGAGTCCAAGCAGCACTACAGCGAAGGCCTGGTCGCGCTGGTCGCCTCGGCGGCCGAAGGCCAGAAGCTGAGCGGTGAAGCCAGCAACTTCGCCAACGGCATGAAGAGCCTGAGCGGCACCCAGCTGGTGACCGTGGGCCGCAAGCTCGCCGCCGGTGCGTGGGTGGCCAAGGAATCGCCGGGCTACCTGAAGGGCCTGTACAGCTCCTCCAAGGCGGCGCTGACCTTCGCCCGTGCCAGCAAGATCAAGGTGCCGGGCAACGCCGAGTCGATGCTCGACAGCCTGTAATCGAACGGAGCGCCACGCATGCAGACCTCATACCGACTGTTGAGCCTGGCCCTCACCGCTGCCCTGCTTGCCGCCTGCGGCAAGCAGGAGGCACCGGTGGAGGCGGCAGCACCCAAGGCGGACTCGAAGCTGGAAGCCCCGGCCGAAAAGCCGCTGCGCGGTTCCCCGGATTTCGGCGGTACCACCAAGGTGGCGCGCGAAGCGGAAGGCATCGGCAGCACGCCGGAGCTGGCGGTGCTGGGCGCGCTGCAGTCGGCAGTGGCACAGGTCAATGGCGTGCGCGTGGCGAGCCAGATGCAGAGCCTGCGTGCGGGGCTGCATGTGGACGTGGATGGGGAACACGTCGGCGACATCCGCGCCGACGCGTTTTCCCAGCAGATGATTGCCGCTTCCCAAGGGGCGGTGCTGGGCTACGAGATCCTCTCGCAGGAAGAAGTCAGCCAGCTGGATGAAGAAGTGATTGCCCGCGTGCGCGCCAGCGACGCTGGCTACAGTTATTCGGCGTCCGCCTCGGCCAGTGGCTCGGCGCAGGCGCAGGCAGAGGCTGCCGGTGGCGGGAGTTCCGCATCGGCCAGCATCAAGGAAAACTACAAGGAACAGGCCAGCGTGGACGCCAAGCGTGGCGCGCAGTCGTTCGAGTCCGATGTCAGCCGCCGTTCCATGCGCAGCTACTGGAAGGTGCGCGTGCGCGCCGACATCGCCCAGTATCGCGCGCCCGACGAGCAGGGCCGGCCGAAGATCGTGGTGGCCCAGCCGCACGTGCGCAGCGGCACCTACGCCGTCGGCGATGGCCGGGTGGCCAGCGATGAAGTGGCCGCGGCGATCCGCGCCCGCCTGAACGATACGCTGACCCAGACCAAGCGCTTCATCGTGCTGGACCGTGAGTTCGGCGAGGAGATGCAGGCCGAGATCGACCATATCAACAGCGGCAACGTGCGCCTGCAGGACACCGCGCGGCTGGGCCAGCAGCTGGCCACCGACCTGATCCTGATCCCGACCATCGAACGCTTCGAATACCCGCGCAGCGTGCGCAACCTGCGCATGTCCGACCGCCAGGTGACCTCGTATTCGGGCGGTGGGCGCATCACCCTGCGCCTGATCAACGCGACCACCGGCGAGGTGGTGATGTCCGACAGCTTCGACCACCAGCTGGCGTCGACCGGCCCGAGCACCCTGCCGCGCGTGGTGGATGGCAAGGGCATGGCGGCGGCGATGATGGATTCGCTGTCCGGCCAGATCGGCACGGCGATCATCACCGAGATATTCCCGGTGTCGGTGGTGGCCATGACCGGCGACCAGGTGGTGCTGAGCCAGGGCGGCGAATCGCTCAAGGTCGGGCAGCGCTGGCAGGCGGTGATGCTGGGCGAGGAACTGAAGGACCCGCAGACTGGCCGTTCGCTGGGTCGCAATGAAACCCCGTGCTGCACGATCCGCGTGGATCGCGTGGCATCGCAGACCTCGTACGGCACCATTGAAGGCGGCGCGGACCTGGCAGGTGCGAACTTCAAGCCAGGCTCGATCGAGTTGCGTGCGCAGGCAGGTGCGGTGAAGCCGGCGGCATCGACGGCATCGACGGCAAGCGCCTCGAACGCAGGCAGCGCCAAGCCGAAGCCGGCGCGTGCGGCCGCACCGAAGGCGGCGGCACCGGCGGAAGATCCGAACTGGTGAAACAGCGTACCGACCAACGGTCGGTACCTACCGAGGGGCGTGACGGTCGCTGAAAGGCGTACCGACCAACGGTCGGTACCTACCGGGGCGTGACGGTCGTTGAAAAGCGTACCGACCAACGGTCGGTACCTACCGGGGCGTGACGGTCGTTGAAAAGCGTACCGACCAACGGTCGGTACCTACCGGGGCGTGACGGTCGTTGAAAGGCGTACCGACCAACGGTCGGTACCTACCGGGGCGTAACGGTCGTTGAAAGGCGTACCGACCAACGGTCGGTACCTACCGGGGCGTAACGGTCATTGAAAGGGCTACCGACCAATGTCGGTACCTGCCGGGGTAGCGCACGACCGTTGGTCGTGCGGCGGCGCGCAGCGCCGGGCGGTTGCGCGCAGAAGGCGGAAACGCCGGGAATGGGTATGATCAGAGGATGATGTCCCTGCCCCGGAGAAAACGATGAAGCGAGTGGTTTTGAGCGTGCTGGCCCTGTCGGTGTCCAGCGCCCTGATGGCGGCGACGCCGAAATTCGACGGCGCGCGGATCTCCGCCGACGTCAAGGAACTGGCCTCCGACGCCTATGAGGGCCGCTCGCCCGCCACGGCCGGCGAAGCGAAGACCATCGCCTTCCTCAGCAAGCAGTTCGCCGCAGCCGGCCTGCAGCCGGGTGGCGATCTCAAGGACGGCAAGCGCCTGTGGACCCAGGCCGTGCCGCTGCTCAAGGGCGATATCGTCGGCACTCCGAGCCTGGCGCTGTCCAGCAAGGGCAAGTCGCAGTCGCTTACCCAAGGCCAGGAAATCGCGGTGCGCACGGCCATGAACGGCGCGTCCGAAGTGGATATCCAGAACGCACCCCTGGTGTTCCTGGGCTACGGCGTGAACGCGCCGGAGCGCAACTGGAACGACTTCAAGGACGTGGACCTGAAGGGCAAGATCGCGGTGGTGCTGATCAACGACCCCGACTTCGACACCGGCGAAGGCGACTTCGACGGCAAGGGCATGACCTATTACGGCCGCTGGACCTACAAATACGAAGAAGGTGCCCGCCAGGGGGCGCTGGGCGTGCTGATCGTGCACGAGACCGCGCCGGCCTCCTACGGCTGGGCCACGGTGGCCGGGTCCAACACCAACACCATGTTCGACGTGGTCCGCGACAACCCGGCCGAGGCGCACCCGCTGCTGGAAGGCTGGATCCAGCGCGACCTGGCGGTGGAGCTGTTCAAGCGCGCCGGACAGGACTTCGAAGCGCTGAAGAAGCAGGCCCAGCGCCGCGACTTCACGCCGGTGGAGCTGAAGGGCGAAACGCTGTCGGCCAAGTATGCGGTGAAGACCGAGGTCATCACCTCCAACAACGTGGCCGCACGCCTGGAAGGCAGCAAATACCCGGATGAAACCGTGGTGTACAGCGCGCACTGGGACCACATCGGCGTGGGCAAGCCGGACGCCAACGGCGACACCATCTTCAATGGCGCGCTGGACAACGCCAGCGGTACCGCCTCGCTGGTGGAACTGGCGCGCGGCTTCGCCAAGGGCAAGCGCCCGGAGCGCTCGGTGCTGTTCCTGGCGGTCACCGCCGAGGAAAAGGGCCTGCTGGGGTCGGAGTACTACGCCAGCCACCCGCTCTACCCGCTGGCCAAGACCGTGGCGGTGATCAACATGGACGGCATGGCGCCGTTCGGCCCGTCGCGTGACTTCGGCATCTATGGCTCGGCCAGGCTGGAGCTGCTGGACCAGCTCAAGGACGTTGCCAAGGGCTGGGACATCCGCTACACCCCGGACCCGAAGCCGGAAGCCGGCCTGTTCTTCCGCTCCGATCATTTCCCGTTCGCCAAGCGTGGCGTGCCGGCGGTGTCGTACTCGGCGGGCCAGGACTGGGTGGAGGGCGGCGTGGCGGCAGGCAAGGCGGCCTCGGACGACTACACCGCCAAGCGCTACCACCAGCAGGGCGACGAATGGCAGCCGGACTGGAAGTTCGCCGGCGCTGCGCGCGACCTGGAAGTGCTGTACACGCTGGGCAACCAGCTGGCCAATGGCCGCACCTGGCCGAACTGGAGCGACGATTCCCAGTTCCGCGCGGTGCGAGATGCATCGGCTGCTGATCGGAAGTGATCGAACCCACCCCGCCGGCACCGCCGGCGGGGAATGCGGTCCCGCAATGGTGACGGCGTGGAACGGGTAGTGCCGACTGTCAGTCGGCAACCGCGCAACGCGCGGCACAAGCGTCCGGAGCCCGGACATCCGCCGATCCGTGGTCGCAACCGGGTTGAATGGGAGACCGAAGACTTGCGTCAGGCGTTCAAGAAGCCCCCTTCGCCACCGTTTTCAGCGGTTTCGTCGCATCCCGCTTGTGCCCTCCACGGGCAGGGCTATCCTCACACCATCCCATCGTGAAGACACCGCCGTGTTCGCCAGCATCTCCCTGATTCTCCGAATTCTGGCTGCCTGGGCCGCCGCCATCGTGGTGGCCGGGTTCGTCTGGAGTGGTTTCTTCCACGGCATGGACCAAGGCCCGGGCTGGGTGTTCGGGCTGCTGGCGCTGTTCCTGATGATCACCGCGCTGGGCAGCTGCATCACCCACCTGCGCCGGGTGTCGATCGTGGCCGGGCGCCTGGATGCGGCCACCCTGTCCAGCCGCCAGCGCCGGCAGATCGAACTGCCGATGGACGCTGGCGCGGCGTTCAGCCTGGTGGAACAGGCGATCAAGGAACTGCCGCGGGTGGAAGACATCGAAAGCGCCGCCGGCAGCCTGCAGGTGCGCGCGTACGTGCGCCGCGTGGATCCCTACAACGGCCGCCCGCCGTCGCGCTGGAACCTGCCGGCGCGGTGGGCGATCCAGCGCAACAGCGTGCTGGCCACGGTGACCCCGGGGCAGGGCACCAGCAGCGTCACGCTGGTGTTCGAGCCCGATGCCGGGGTCTGGGCCGACCTGCTGGCGGTGGACGAAGGCAGCAATTTCGAGAATGCCGAAGCGGTCAGCCGCGCCATCACCCGGCGGGTGTCCGAGCAGCGCCGCGACGAGCAGGCCGCCGCCGAACAGACCGCCACCGAGAAGGAGCTGTCGGTGGCACGCCTGAACCTGCTGCACGCGCAGGTGGAACCGCACTTCCTCTACAACACGCTGGCCAATGCGCAGGTGCTTACCCGTACCGATCCGCCGCGTGCCGACCAGATGCTGGGCCACCTGATCCAGTACCTGCGCAGTTCCCTGCCGAGCGTGGACGAATCAATGTCCACGCTGGGAGTGGAACTGGAACGCACCCAGGCCTATCTGGAAATCCTCAAGATCCGCATGGGCGCGCGGCTGGCGTTGCAGGTGGACGTGCCGCCGGCACTCACCAGCCTGCCGCTGCCGTCGATGGCGCTACAGACGCTGGTCGAGAACGCGATCAAGCACGGGCTGGAGCCCAAGCCCGGCGGCGGTACGGTGTGGATCATCGCGCGCGCCTTCGAGGACCATGTCACGCTCACCGTGGCCGACGATGGGCTTGGCTTCGGGCACAGCAGCAGCGGTACCGGCATCGGCCTGAAGAACCTGCGTGAGCGGCTGCGCCTGACCTGCGGTGAACGCGCCGGCGTGGCCATCGTGTCCAACTTCCCCAGCGGCGTGGCGGCGACGATCACCCTGCCGCGCGACGCACGCGAGGCGATCCATGCAGCTTGATGCGCTCATTGCCGAAGACGAAGACCTGCTGCGCCAGTCGCTGGTGGCCCAGCTGCAGCGGTTGTGGCCGGAACTGCGGCTGGTGGCCGAATGCGAGGACGGCGCCAGCGCGCTGGAGCGCCTGGCGGAGCTGAAGCCGGACCTGGCCCTGCTGGACATCCGCATGCCGGGCATCAGCGGCATTGACGTGGCACGCGCATTGCCGGAGATCAGCCCGCGCACCCAGGTGGTGTTCGTGACTGCCTACGACCAGTACGCGATTGATGCGTTCGAGCAGGGGGCGATCGATTACCTGCTCAAGCCGGTCAGCGACGAGCGCCTGCTGGCCACGCGCGAGCGGATTCTGGCGCGCATGCAGCTGGGGCGGCCGGACAACGCGATGCTGGAACAGCTGCTGCAGCGGCTGGGCCAGCAGTCCGGCGCCGCATCGAATACGCCGCCGCTGGCCTGGATCACCGCCAGCAACGGGCGCGACACGCGGTTGATCATGCTGGAAGACGTGGTGTACTTCCGTGCGGACAGCAAGTACACCACGGTGGTGACCGAAGCGGGCGAAAGCCTGTTGCGCACGCCGCTGCGCGAGCTGCTGGAGGTGCTGGACCCGCAGCGCTTCCGCCAGATCCACCGCTCCACCATCGTCAACATGAAGGCGGTGGCGGCGGTAAGCCGCGATGACACCGGCCGCGGGCAGCTGCGCCTGAAGCAGCGGCCCGAGCTGCTCAACGTAAGCCAGCCCTTCATGAGCCTGTTCCGCGGAATGTAAAGGCCGGCACTACGTGATGTTGAGAATGCGCGGAGCCGGCCAGCGACCGGCACTACGTGATGTTGGGCCTGCGTGGAGCCGGCCGGCGGCCGGCACTACGGGTCAGAAGGCTGGCTGGAGGTGCAGGTTCTGGCGGGCGTCGGGTTCGCCGACGTGGTTGAGCTGGCCCACCAGTTCCGAATGCTGCTTCATGCGGCCGATCTCGCGCATGATGCGGATGTCTTCGTGGCGCAGCTCGCGCCGGGCGGTCACGGCCTGCTTGTAGTCGAGCACTTCCGGATAATGCTGGGCCATGTCCAGCGCTTCGGCGACGCACTCGACGGTGTCGGCGTCTGAGGTGATGCGCGCGCGGCTGTTGAAAGCCTTCATCCAGCGCTCGAAACCGGCGGTGTGGTCGAACATGTTGGCCATGAACCAGATCACGAACAGGATCGAGACCCACGAGCCGAACACGATCACCACGCGGGTGAAGGTGATATGGAAGTCGTCCTTCCACAGGTAGTTGGCGATCAGCCCCAGGATCAGCAGCGAGGCGGCCTGCCAGCCGACGATGGACGCCATGAGCCACTGCCCCTTGGCCTTGGCCAGGGTGGCCACTTCCTCGCGGATCTGTTGCTCACTCTTGTTGCGCCAATGCGCGACCTGCTTGTCGAACGAGCTGCCGTACAGCTCGTTGTCCTGGAGCAGTAAACCTAAACCTTTGAACAAAGCGATCATCACGGGCTCCTTCGGGAACGTGCAGCAGCGCATTGGACGGACGGTGAGGCGGGTTCAGTTCTAGCACTTTGGTTGCGCTTGGCAATGGGCAGTGCGACAAAACGCCGCAGGGCCCAAAGCTGAATGGGCGAGCGCCGAAGTTTCTGCCGCGCTGCATCATCCAAAACGGCTGTGGAAAATGAAAAAACACGCGCGATTTCTGCTGCGACCGCACAAACCCGGTCGCCGGGCGCCTCATCGCGTGGTCGGGAAGGCGTGGATCACGCAGAATTGACGCAACCGCGCAGGATCGCGGCCCTCACCGCCCTGGAAATGCCGATGTCGACCCTGCTGCACCGTCTTGCCAGCCCTGCCACCGCGCCGATCCGGCGGTGGGTTCTGGGCGCCTTTCCCCGCGGCCAGAGCGGCATCGATTACGACCATCCGCTGGGGGACCCGGGCTGGTTTGGCCCGGACAGCGTGACCTGGCGGGTGCACGCCGAATTTCCCGGCATGCTCGCCGGCGGGCTGTGCGCGCTGATGCTGCAGACCCTGCACCCGCAGGCCCTGGCCGGGGTGTACGACCATTCCAACTTCCGCGACGATCTGGTCGGGAGGTTGCGCCGGACCACCGCGTTCGTGGCCTGCACCAGCTATGCGGCGACGGGCGAAGTGGAGCAGCTGGTCGGGAAGGTGAAGCGCATCCACACCCGGGTGCGCGGTCAGACCGCAGATGGCCAGACGTATTCCGCCGACGATCCGGCGTTGCTGACCTGGGTGCACGTGACCGAGGCGTATGGCTTCCTTCAGGGCTACCGCCGCTATTGCCGCGAGGTGCCTGAGGCCATCGCCGACCGTTACTACGACGAGTACCGGCGCGTGGCAGAAGCACTTGGCGCGAGCGACGTGCCCGCGTCGGAAGCGGCGGTTACGGCCTATTTCGAACAACAGGTGCCGCAGCTGCGCTTGGACGCACGCTCGCGCGAGGTGCTGGCCGTGCTGTCGGGCATCCGCCTGCCGGTGCCGATGGCCGGTGTGTCGCGCGAACTGTTCCTCGGCGCCGGGGCGGCGCTGCTGCCGGACTGGGCCACCTCGATGCTGGAGCGCACCGCGCTGCAGCGCACGCAGGCGCGCGCGTCGGCACGGCTGCTGCAGGGCCTGTCGCCGTTGTTCCGGCGTGCGCTGCAGGACGGCGTGGCCGCCCGTGCCTGCGCAAGAACAGGTGTTCCGAGCAGCGTGCTCCTGCATTGGTAACGCGCCCATGGCGCCCACGCCCTGCGCGGCCGCCATGCAAAAAAACGGGCGCCGAAGCGCCCGTTTTTCTCACCACACCTTGACCCGCTTGTCCGGGGCCAGATACAGCTTCTGGCCTTCCTTGACCTCGAACGCCGGGTACCAGGCATCCAGGTTGCGCACGGTGAGCGCGCGGAACTGGCCGGGGGCATGCACGTTGGTGAGCAGCGAATTGCGCAGCGCCTGCTCGCGTGCCTTGCTGCGCCACGCCTGCGCGAAGCCCAGGAAGAAGCGCTGGTCCGGGGTGAAGCCTTCCAGGGTCTGGCCGGGCTTGCCCTGCAGCGACAGCTGGTAGGCGTCGTACGCGGTAGCCAGGCCCGCCACGTCGGCGATGTTTTCGCCCAGGGTCAGGCGCCCGTTCACCGATACGCCCGGGAAAGGCTGGTAGCTGCTGAACTGTGCGGCCAGCGCGTCACCGGCTGCGTTGAACTGCTTGAGGTCTTCGGCCGTCCACCAGTTGTGCAGGCGGCCGGTCTCGTCGAACAACGCCCCGGCGTTGTCGAAGCCGTGGCTGATCTCGTGCCCGATCACCGCACCGATCGCACCGTAGTTCACCGCATCGTCGGCCGCACCGTCGAAGAACGGCGGCTGCAGGATCGCGGCCGGGAACACCAGGCGGTTTTCCAGCGGCACGTTCATCGCATTGATGGTCTGCGGCAGCATCGCCCACTCGCTGTGGTCCACCGGCTGGCCCAGCTTGGCCAGGTTGCGGCGGTACTCGAACAGGCTGGCGCGTGCGGCGTTGCCCAGCGCATCGTCGCGCTTCACTTCCAGGCCGGTGTAATCGCGCCACTTGTCCGGGTAGCCCATGCCGACGGTCAGGCCCTCGACCTTGGCCTTGGCATGCGCCTTGGTTTCCGGCGACATCCAGTCCAACGCATCGATGCGCTTGGCGAATGCGGCGATGATGTTCTTCGCCATTTCATCGGCACGCGCCTTGGTGGCGGGATCGAAGTGCTTCTCGACGTAGAGCTTGCCGATCGCTTCGCCCACGGCCTGGTTGCTGTCATCCACCGCGCGCTTCCAGCGCTCGCTCTGCTGCGGGGTGCCGTTGAGCGCGGTGCCGTGGAAGGCGAAGCGTGCGTCGGCGATGGCCTTGGGCAGGTACGGCGCGGCGCGGTCCAGCGCGTGGAAGGTCAGGTAGTCCTTCCATACGTCCAGCGGCTCGGTGGCGACCAGGCGCGAAATGCCGGCCACGGCCTTGGGCTGCCACACGATGAAATCGTCCTGCTTGTCCAGGCCGGCGGCGGCCAGGAAGGCAGCCCAGTCCATGCCCGGCGCCTTGGCGCTCAGGTCGGCCTGCTTCCAGGCGTTGGCGCCCTTGGTGACATCGTTGGTTTCTTCCTGGGTGGCATGCGCCTGGGCAATGCGGGTTTCCAGCGCCACGATGCGCTGCGCCTTGGCCGCCGGGTCGGCCACACCGGCCAGCTGCAGCACCTGGGCGATATAGGCCTGGTACTGCTTGCGCAGCTCGGCCATGCGGCCGCCCTGCAGGTAGAAGTCGCGGTCGGGCATGCCCAGCCCGCCCTGGACCAGGTACGGGGCGTTGCGGTCCGGCTGCAGCAGGTCCACCGACACCCAGGTGCCGAACAGGCGGTCGGTATAGAAGTTGGTGGCGTTGAGCAGGTCCACGTCGGCGCGCAGGGTGCCACCGAGTGCGGTGGCCAGCGCCGCCTTGTCGGCGATGCCGCCGATGGCGTCCAGTTCGGGTTTCACCGCAGCCATGCCGCGCGATTCGATACCGGCCTCATCCATGAAGGCGGCGTAGTAGTCGCCGATCAGCCTGGTTTCCCCGGCTGCCTTGGCGTCGGCCGCAGCACCTTCGAGGATGGCGCGGGTGTCGGCCAGGGTCTTTTCGGAAATGACGTTGAAGCTGCCGTAGCTGGAGCGGTCGGCCGGGATCTCGGTGTTCTTGACCCAGCTGCCGTTGGCAAAGCCGAAGAAGTCGTCACCGGCGGCCACACTGCGGTCCATGCCGGCGGCGTCGAAACCGAAGCTGCCCAGCTGGGGCTTGGGTGCGGCGGGCGGGCTGGCGGCGCTGTCGGCAGCCGGCGGCGCGGTCGGCGCGGCCGCATCGCGGTCGCAGGCAGTCAGGCCCAGCGACAGGCTGGCGGCGATGGCAAGCATCAGGGTGGGGCGGCGCAGCTTGGACATGGACTTCTCAGGCAACGGGGAAACGCCAAGTCTAATCCGCGCCTCCTTGTCCAGGGTGTACCGTTCCTGAGAGGGTGTGACGGCCGTCGCACCCCCTTCCCGCGCCCCGCAGGCTGGTGCATGCTGGGCCCAGGCGCTGGCACAAGGCCTTGCCCGTGGGGAGCGGGCCAGACCGGCGTCAAGAAATCGCGACATCGGCCGCTCAGGTTGGGGAAACCAGGAAGCGTTTACATGAAGTCAGGCCGTCACGCTGGTAGAGGTATGCAATGCCCGCATTGAGCCAGCCGATGGCGCGGCCGCTGCGGACGATCATCGGGTTGGGTACCGGCCTGGGCGTGCTGCTTGGCCTGGGCCTGGCCGTGATGCTGGCCAATGACTACCAGCGCCGGCACGAAGCGGCGCAGCGGCAGAGCTCGGCGCTGGCGACTGGTTCGCAGCGCCTGCTGCGACTGGAACTGCGCAACCTGGAGCGGGCCATGCGCGGCATTGCCGCCGACGGCGCGCAGCTGTTCGACCGCGTGCCGGCGCAGGCGCCGGACCTGCTGGACGAGGCCATCGACGGCGTGCTGCAGCGTCACGCCGAGCTGGAAAGCATCGTGGTGGTGGACCAGTTCGGCCGCGCGCTCACCAGCGGCAGTGGCGACCTGACGCTTCCGCTGTGGAGCATGGACAGCCACCGTGGCGCGGAGAGCCAGCTGTATCTGGGGCCGCCACAGGAGCTGGGCACGCGGCGCTGGGTGTTGCCGCTGGCGCTGCGCATGGGGGAGGACCGCTGGCTGCTCGCGCGCCTGCATACCAGCGAACTGCAGTCGATCATCAGCGGCATGGACATCGGCTTCCACGGTGTGATCTCCATCAGCGACGGGGCCGGCCATGTGCTCGCTCGCAGCCCGGACAATGAGGGCCTGACCGGGCAGCGCTTCAAGCTGCAGCGGCGCGATCTGGTCGGCCGCGAGGCGATCACCCCGCTGGGCATCGAAAACAGCCCGATCGACCACGTCGAACGCATTTCCACCCTGACCACGCTGGCCGACTACCCGCTCGCGGTTTACGCCGGATTGGCCCGCCAGGATGTGCTCGCCCCGTGGTGGCCGTATGTGCAGGCCTCGCTGGGGCTTTACCTGTTGTACTGGGGCGCGTTCGCGCTGGTCTACACCAGCCTGCGCCGCGCCACCCTGCGCCAGGATGCGATGAGCACCGAGCTGCGCAACGGCCACGCCGAACTGCGCATGGCCCACCAGGTGGGCAAGATCTGCACCTGGACAGTGGACGAGGACGCCGCCGTGTTGCGCTGGTCGCCGCTGGCCCGGGAGATATTCAACATCCCGCTGGACGCGATGCCGGTGGCGGATTTCTTCAACCGCGTGCACCACGAAGACGCCCAGCGCCTGCAGGATGCCTTCCATCACGCGTTCGCCGGCAACGGCGTGCTCGATGAAATGTTCCGCATCGTGCTGCCCGGCGGTACCACGCACTGGGTGTCGGCACGCGGCCAGCAGGTGGGCGGCAACGAGCACGACCGGCGCATGATCGGTGCGCTGACCGACGTGAGCGAGCGGGTCCAGGCGCTGGCGCGCGCACAGCAGGCCGAGCGCCAGTTCCGCCTGCTGTTCGACCGCAACCCGGCGCCGTTCTGGGTGTTCGATCCGGATACGCTGCGCTTCCTGGAAGTGAACGAAGCGGCGGTACGCCAGTACGGTTACAGCCGCGACGAGTTCCTGACCATGAGCATTCTGGATATCCGCCCGCGCGAAGGCTGGGAAGAGATCCGCGGTGCGATCGCCACGGCGGCCAACGGCGAGCTTCCCGATGCCAAGGTGCGCCTGCACCGCCGAAAGGATGGCACCGTGTTCGAAGTCCGCGCGCACCTGGCGCGGCTGGATTTCGACGGGCGCGAGGCCTGCCTGGTGCTGGCCGAGGACATCAGCGACCGCATGGCCTACGAGCGCGACCTGGCCTACCACGCCACCCACAACCCGGCTACGGGCCTGCTCAACACGCGCGCGCTGGCCGCGCAGCTGGACGAGCAGGGCGGCAGCTACACCATCGCCTATGTGCAGTTCCGCGGGCTGCAGCTGGTTGCCGACACCTTGGGCCGGGAAGTGGGCGAGGTGGTGCTGCAGGCCATGGCCAAGCGTCTGGGCGGGCTGGGCGTGCGCTATGGGCTGCTGGCGTTCCAACCGGCCGAGGATTTCATCTTCGCCATCCGCGACGACCACGAGCGGCAGAGTGCGCTCGATACGCTGGTGCAGACCGTCTCCGAACCGGTGCGTGGGCAGGACTGGCTGCACCAGTTCGAGCCCCGCATTGGCGTGGCGGTGAAGTTCGAGGGCGATGTGGTCAGCGCCGAACAGGTGATCGGCATGGCGGCACAGGCCGCGCATGCGGCGCGCGACGAAGGCAGCGTGATTGCCTGGTTCGACAGTGCCGTGAGCGCGCGGCTGGCCGACCGCCTGCGCCTGGCCGGACGCATCCACAGTGCGATCGATGCCGAATTCGCCCTGTACTTCCAGCCGATCTGCCATGCCAGCGACGGCAGCCCGGCCGCACTGGAAGCCCTGCTGCGGTGGCCTCAGGCCGACGGCAGCTTCATCCCGCCGGGCGAGTTCATCCAGCTGTGCGAAGACACGGGGCTGATCCTGGCGCTGGGGCGCTGGGTAATCCGCGAAGCGGCGCGTGCGCAGCGCCAGCTGGTGGATGCCGGTTGGGATCTGCCCATTGCAGTGAACGTCTCGGCGGTGCAGTTCTTCCACAGCGACCTGGTGGCCGAATTCCAGCGCGCCAGCCAGGACTTCGGCCTGGCACGCGGCGCGCTGCACGTGGAGCTGACCGAGAGCAGCCTGATGCGCAAACCGGGCCAGGCCAAGCAGACCATGCAGCGCATGCACGAACAGGGCATCTGCATTTCGCTGGACGATTTCGGGACCGGGTATTCGAACATGTCCTACCTGCAGCACCTGCCGCTGGACATCCTGAAGATCGACCGCAGCTTCGTGGCCGATGTGGAGAGCAACCCGCGCAACGCCTCGATCTGCCGCGCACTGCTGTCGCTGGGCCACAGCATGGGCCTGACCGTGATTGCCGAAGGCGTGGAAACCCCGGGCCAGCACGAATGGCTGGCCGCACACGGCTGCGACCAGGTGCAGGGTTACCTGCTGGGCAGGCCCGCCCCGCTGGCCGATGTCATCGGCCGCCTGGAAACGGCGGTGGTTTGACCGGCATCGGTGAGTCACGCCGGTAAAAACCGGCCGCAAATACCGGCCGGAAAAACCGTCGGTGAAAAGAGCCGCCGGTAGAGCCGACTGTCAGTCGGCTGCCCCACCGAAGCACGCAGGCCCCGAAACGCCGCGTGCACCGCCGGAGCCGACTAACAGTCGGCTCTACCGGGGCCTCCGGAACGAAGCACGCCCCACCGAGCCGAGTGTTCCTTTTATGGAACAAATCACGTCATACGTGGTGTTTAATCTCATGGGTGAGGCTAATACGATGGTTGCAGCCAACGCACCGCCCGGAACCCCCATGACCCGCCTGCCCTCGCTGTACATCTCCCACGGTTCGCCCATGACTGCCCTGCAGCCGGGGCTGGTCGGCGTGCGCCTGGCCGAGCTGGCTGCGCAGCTGCCGCGCCCGCGGGCGATCGTGATGGCGTCGGCGCACTGGCTGACCCGTCAACCGGTGGTCGGCGCGCACCCCCAGCCGCCGACCCTGCATGACTTCGGTGGCTTCCCGCAGGCGCTGTTCGACCTGCGGTACCCGGCCCCCGGCGATCCTGCGCTGGCGGAAGACGTGGCCCGGCGACTGGCGGCCGCTGGCCTGCCGGCCGCGCTGGACCCGTCGCGCGGGCTGGATCACGGCGCGTGGGTACCCCTGCGGCTGCTCTACCCGGAGGCGGATATTCCGGTGGTGCCGGTGGCGCTGCAGCCGCTGCAGGGCCCCGCCCATCAGTTCGCGCTGGGCCGCGCGCTGGCGCCGCTGCGCGAGCAGGGCGTGCTGCTGGTCGGCTCGGGCAGCATCACCCACAACCTGCACGACTTCCGCGACTACCAGAGCGGCGGCGAAGCACCCTACGTGCGCCCCTTCATCGAATGGGTGGAGCAGCGGCTGCAGGCCAATGACCGCGCCGCGCTGCTCGATTACCGCCGCCAGGCGCCGTACGCCGAACGCGCCCACCCCACCGACGAACATTTCCAGCCGCTGCATTTCGCATTGGGCGCCGCCGGCAGCGACGTGCTGGGTGCGCAGCGGATCGATGCCGGCATCGACGCGGGCATGCTGGCGATGGACATCTACCGCTTCGACGGCGAGCACGTCCCTGGCGCGTGATACCTGGCCGTTGCACGGGCGCGCGGCTGAGCAGCCGCTGTCCGCGGCATGACGCCGCGCTGCAGCCGGCGCTCGCTGCAGCAGCAGGTGTGTTAGTTTTTTTCCCGTGTCCGGCGCCGGCTGCCTGCAGTCCACCGCGCGCTGCTTTCGGGAAATTGCATGCATACCATTGAAGTCGTCCTGGCGATGCTGGTGGCGGTGGTCGCCAGCGGCTACCTGGTCCGTGTTCTGCCAATGTCGTTGCCGCTGCCGCTGGTGCAGATCGGGTTGGGCGCGGTCATTGCCGGGGTATTCAACCGCGGCCACGCGCTGGAACCGGAGATGTTCTTCCTGCTGTTCCTGCCGCCGCTGCTGTTCCTGGACGGCTGGCGCATTCCCAAGCAGGGCCTGTTCCGCGACAAGGGCGTGATCCTGGAACTCGCCTTCGGGCTGGTGGTGATCACGGTCATCGGTGCCGGCCTGCTGATCCACTGGATGATTCCGGTGATGCCGCTGGCGGTTGCCTTCGCGCTGGCCGCGATCATCTCGCCCACCGATCCGGTCGCGGTCAGTTCTATTGCCGCGCGTGCTCCCATTCCCAAGCGGCTGCTGCACATTCTGGAAGGCGAGTCGCTGCTGAACGATGCCTCCGGCCTGGTGTGTTTCCGCTTCGCCGTTGCCGCGGTGATGACCGGCACGTTCTCGCTGGCCGATGCCTCGCTGACCTTCCTGTGGGTGGCGGTGGCCGGTCTGGCGATCGGCGTGGCCGTCACCCTGGGGGTCTCCACGTTCCAGCGCTGGCTGTGGCGGCGCTTCGGCGAAGAGCCGGGTGCGGCGCTGCTGGTGAACCTGCTGATTCCGTTCGCCGCCTACCTGCTGGCCGAAGAAGCCAATGCATCGGGCATCCTGGCGGCGGTGGCGGCAGGCATCACCATGAGCTACGTCGAGCTCACCGGCCGTGTCTCGGGCAGCATGCGCGTGCAGCGCGCGGCGGTGTGGAACATGCTGCAGTTCTCCTTCAACGGCATCATGTTCGTGCTGCTGGGCGAGCAGCTGCCGGGCATCGTGGAGCGGGCGGTCACCACGGTGAGCGAAACCGGCCACCACAACCCGTGGTGGCTGCTGGTGTACGTGGCGGTGATCAACCTGGCGCTGGTGCTGCTGCGGCTGGCCTGGGTGTGGCTGTCGCTGCGCTGGAGCCTGCTGCGTGCCAAACACCGGGGCGAGGAGCGCCAGGGCACGTCATGGCGGATCGTGGTGGCCACCTCGCTGGCCGGCGTGCGCGGTGCGATCACGCTGGCCGGTGTGTTGACCCTGCCCCTGTTCCTGCCCGATGGCAGCGCCTTCCCGGCGCGCGATCTGGTGATCTTCCTGGCCGCTGCGGTGATCCTGGTATCGCTGGTCGGCGCCAGCGTGGCACTGCCGCGCCTGCTCAAGGGGCTGGAGCTGCCGGCCGACTCGGGCGAACGCAAGGAAGAAGACCTGGCCCGGCGCATGGCCTCGAAGGCCGCCCTGGCCGGCGTGGAGCGCAAGCGCCAGGAGCTGGTGGACCACCAGAGCACGGAGAATGTGCAGCTGTACAACGATGCCGCTGCACGGGTGAGCCTGCTGTACCAGCGCAACCTGGAAAAGGAGCAGGGCCCGGATGCGGACCCCGACAAGGTGCGGCGCATGGAGCAGGGTTACCGCCAGCTGCGCAGCGCCGGGCTCACCGCCGAGCGCGAGGAGCTGTTCCGGCTGACCCGGCGCGGGCGGATCTCCGATGAGATCTCCCGCAAACTCATCCGCAACCTGGACCTGCTGGAAACCCGGCAACGGGATTGACCGGCCGCCCGACCGACGGTCGGGCGCTACCTTGCTGCCGATGCCGTGACGTAGCGTCCCGCAGGGCGGGGCTGCTGGGTAACCGGCGGAATACAGCCACGCAGGGCGGGGCGCTACGGGCACACCGCCTGGCAACCGGCCATGGGCCGGCTGACCGGTTACGCTTCCGGCTTCTGATCCAGGTAATACGCCACCACCGTCCCCTTGACCTTGATGGTCATCGGGTTGCCACGGCGGTCGCGGGCCTTGCCGGCCTGCACGCGGATCCAGCCCTCGCTGACCGAGTATTCCTCGACGTTGTCGCGTTCGACATCGTTGAAGCGGATGCCCACCCCGCGCTCCAGGGCGGCGGCATCGTGGAACGGGCTGGCCGGGTTGATCGCCAGGTGATCGGGAGGAGTATCGCTCATGGTCATCACGTGCTGACGGCCACCACGGCCGTCTTCAAGGCGCACAGGATAAACCGTGGCGGCGCCATGGCCGAATTTCGCTTCCTGCCAACGCGGCCGCACGTCAGAATGCCTGCCTGTCTCCAGGAATCCCGGCCATGCCCGACAACAGTGATTATTTCGACTTCGAAGAAGAGGAGCGCGACTTCGAGGACGACGATTTCGAGGCCCGGATCTGGAACCTGTTCGTGCTGATCAACCCCGGCGACGAGGAACTGGGGCTGCAGCAGTTCAACCGCTGGCGCGAGGCGCTGCTGGAAAACGGCGAAGCGGTGGATGAAGAGGCCGAGTGGCTGGCGCCGCTGATGACCGCCATTGCGTGGCAGTCCGGCTTCGAGGTGGAGCGCGACGACGCCGACGCGCTGGTCTCGGCGGTGAACGAGTTGTCGGCGCGCTTCAACCTGCAGCTGGACTGGGGCGGCGACCTGGACGACGAGGATTTCGCGGCCGACGTCGATGCGCCGATGCTGATGGGCACGGCCTACGACCGCCTGCGTGAGCACAATTATTCGCTGTGGAGCGTGGACACCGGCAACGGCGGGCTGGCCGGCTGGATGGCGTTGAGCCGCGACGATGACGCGATGCTGGCGCTGTGCTCGCTGCTGGGGGTGGAAGTCAGGCCGGGCTCGGACCCGTTCTGATCCGGGCAGGCAACAGCCCGGGCTCGGACCCGTTCTGACCCGGGCAGGGCGGACCCAAGGTAGAGCCGACTGTCAGTCGGCTGCCGTTCGCGCGGCGCTCAACGGCAACGTCAACAGCAGCCGACTGACAGTCGGCTCTACGGTTCGTACTGCGCTCTTGCGTTGGCTATCACGGCTTTGACCAGGGCGCGGTCGGTGTGCCGGGAAATGGCGCGCGCGCCCAGTGCAATGGCTTTTTCGCGCAACGGTGCCGGCACATCGTAATGCGCGCCGCTGCGGCGGTTCTGGAACGCCCGCCGCGGAATCCCGAGCTGCGCCGCCATGGCGTGCAGCTCGGGCAGGGTGTCGGCCATCAGATGCGCCCAGCGCTCACCGCGCCAGGGGTGTACGGCATCGTCGATATAGACCGTCACCGGATGCCGTGGCTCAGGCCTGCGGCTTGTCGTCGCTGGCGGCCGGGGTCGTGTCGGCATTGGCGGCCGGTGCGTCCTCGGCGGCGGCTTCGGCATCGTCGCTTTCGTCGGCTTCGCCTTCCACGCCTTCGAACTCGGAGACCAGCTGCGACAGGTACTCGTCGGCGGTCTTGCCTTCATCGGCGGCCAAGTCGTCGATCAGCTGCTGCAGCTGGGTCGAATATTCCAGGGTGACCTTGCGGCCTTCCTTTTCCTGCACGTTGGACAGGTGCTTGAGCATGGCCAGCATCGGCACCGGGTTGTCGGCGTTGCCCATGGTCTGGCCGCCGATGGCCAGCAGCCATTCGGTGCCCTGCAGGCCGATCGCGGCGACGACCTGGCCTTCTTCGTTGGTCAGCACGGCGTGGTTCTGCACCGGCTGCTGGGCGTTGAGGCGGTTGATCGGGCGCTTGGGCTGGAGCTTCTTGCGCTTGTCGCGCTTGGCTTTGGACTGCTTGGACATTCGGGGAGTCTTTCGTTGAACGGAAAGGCACATTGTAAGCCCAGGCGGGGCCTGCCCAAGCGCGCCACGCCGGGGTCAGGGCCCTGCCGATGCCTCCACCGGGGCCGCCGGGGAAAGCACCGGCACCGGCGGGCCGAGCGCCGGGGCGATCTGGGCCTGCACGTCGGGATCGGCAGTGGTCGGCGACAGCGCCACTTCCTGCCCGGAACCGGCCAGCGCCGCCGCTTCGGCGGCCTTGGTCATCACCACGATGCTGATGCGCCGGTTGATCGGGTTGTCCGGCTGGGTCTTGTCGAACAGCACCGACGAGGACAGCCCGACCACGCGGGTGACCTTGTCGTCGGCCATGCCGCCGTCGAGCAGGGCACGCCGCGCGGCGTTGGCGCGGTCGGCGCTGAGCTCCCAATTGCTGTAGCCGTGGGTGGCGTTGTACGCGGTGATGTCGGTGTGGCCGGTGATGCTGATCCGGTTCGGTACGTGGTTGATGAACTGCGACAGCTCGCGAAGGATGTCGCGGGTGTAGCCCTTCAGTGCCGCGCTGCCCATGTCGAACATCGGGCGGTTCTGCTTGTCCACGATCTGGATGCGCAGGCCTTCCGGGGTCAGGTCCAGCAGCAGCTGGTCCTTGAACGGCTCCAGCGCCTGGCTCTTGCTGATCGCCTCTTCCAGTTCCTGCTTCAGTACTTCCAGCTGCTTCTTCTCACGCTCGCGCTCGTCCTCCTGCGGCACCGGGCGTTCGGCCTGGTGGTTCTGGAACGGGTCGTTGCTGTTGCCACGCGAGACATCGGTGGCACCGCCGAGCTTGATCATCGAGGTGCTGGCCCCGCCGGGGCCGGCCATGCCCGGGGCGGGCGTGGGGCTCTGCCCGGTGAGCGGGCTGGGGTTGCGGAAGTACTCGGAAATGGACGCGCGTTCGGGCTTGGTGGTGGCCGCCATCAGCCACAGCACCAGGAAGAACGCCATCATCGCGGTCACGAAGTCCGCGTAAGCCACCTTCCAGGCGCCGCCGTGGTGCGCGCCATGGCCGGCCTTCTTGACCCGACGGACGATGACGGTGGGTTTGGTGTCGGCCATGGCGCTGCCTTACTTGACCGACTTCAGGTGCGTTTCGAACGCGCTGAAGCCCGGCCGCACGTTCGACGGCAGGGTCTTGCGGGCGAATTCCAGCGCGATCTTCGGGTTGTAGCCACGCAGGCAGGCCAGCAGGGCGGTCTTGACCGACTCATAGATGCGGCTGTCCTGCTCGGCGCGGGCTTCCACCGCCGCCGCCAGCGGGCTGACAAAGCCGTACGCCAGCAGGATGCCGAGGAAGGTGCCGACCAGCGCACCGGCCACGTGGGCGCCCACTTCGGTGATCTCGCCGCCGATCGAGCCCATGGTGATCACGATGCCCAGCACGGCGGCCACGATGCCGAAACCGGGCAGGCCGTCGGACACCTTGTTGAGCACCGCCGAGGGCTGCATCGCTTCGGCGTGGTGCTTTTCCAGCTCCATTTCCAGCAGCGGCTCCAGCTCGTGGGGCTCGATGTTGCTGCCGATCATCAGGCGCAGGCAGTCGGTGATGAAGTCCACCAGATGGTGGTCGGCCTGCACCTTGGGGTAGTTGGCGAAGATGGCGCTGTCGGCCGGGCGCTCGACATGGTCTTCCAGCGCCATGAAGCCTTCGCGGCGGGCCTTGTTGAGCAATTCATAGAGCAGGCTCAGGACGTCGAGGTAGTCCTGCTGCTTGTAGCGCGGGCCCTTGAACACGCCGACCGTGGCCTGCAGGGTCTGCTTGACGGTTTTCAGCGGCGTGCCGACCAGGAACGCGCCCAGCGCCGCGCCCCCGATGATGACCAGCTCGTAGGGCTGCCACAGGGCGCCAAGCTTGCCGTGCGCGCCGACGTAACCGCCCAGCACGCTGAGAATGACGATGAGGAAGCCAACAATGATGAGCATGGGGCCGACACGGAGCAGGGGATACCTTCATGTCGGCCTCACGCCCGGGTTCTGAAGGGCGGCCTTCGTTCGAGTTCACACTTTTGTCGCTGCAACGTGCCGGCGGTTGCCGGGCCCGGCCAGACGGTCAGCCCGGCCGGGAACGCGCTTCACCCGATCAGGCGGCGGCTTCGCCTTCGGCCCCACCACGCTGCAGCGGGTCCGGATACGCCTGCCCGTTGGGCGTGAACGACAGCGACACCGAGTTGAGGCAGTGCCGTTCGAAGGTGGGCGGCGGGCCGTCGGGGAACACATGGCCCAGATGGCTGTCGCAGCGGGCGCAGACGATCTCGGTGCGCACCATGCCATGACTGGTGTCACGGATTTCGCGCACATGCGCCGGATCGAACGGGGCGAAGAAGCTGGGCCAGCCGGTGCCGGAGTCGAACTTGGTGCTGGAGCGGAACAGCGGCAGCCCGCACAGGCGGCAGCCGTAGACCCCGTCCTGCTTGTTGTCCAGGAACACTCCACAGAACGGGGCCTCGGTGCCGTGGTGCAGCAGCACGCGCTGCTCGTCCGCGCTGAGCCCGGCGATCAGCGCCTGGCGCTGGGCATCACTGGGCGGGGAGAGATCGAAAGCGGTCATGGGCGGTCCTCATGGGGGTGGCTGGAAAATGGGGGCGGCCGCGCCCTGGGGCAAGCGCAGGCATTCATGGTGCTGACACGCGCGCTGGCGCAGGGTGAATACCTGTATCCGCCGAGAGCCCGTAGCCATGAATCGTCTCCTCTGGCCTGCCGTCGCGCTGTCTGTACTGCTGCCACTGGTCGCAGCGGCGCAGATTGCCACCCCGCGCAAACCTACCGACACCCGCCCGATGACCGGCGCCGCGCCCACCCAGGCACCGCAGTCCACGCCGGCGCAACCCGCCCCCGCCGACCGCCTGTCCGCGCGGCCCGCACCGGTCACCGCGCCAACGCAGACCCCGCAGCAACTGCGCACCCATCCGATCCAGAGCCAGGGTCCGGCACAGGTGCAGCCGTTCACGCCGCCGGCGACCACCGCGCCCGCCAAGGTCTACGACCGCCACGGTCGCATCGTGCCGGGCATGAAACAGGTCGGTCCCAATCGCGTGCTGGACACGCGCACCGGGCGCTATTACGACGCGGTGCCCAGCGGCGATGGGCAACGCATCAAGCCGTGATGCATGAACGTTTCACAACCAACGCCCGCAGTCATCGGTGTCAACGTTGCAGCTCACTGCAATTTCGCCTGCGATTAACCGCCTTCCACCGACCCTGTACGTGCGCCGCAAGACCGCGCATCCCCAATGGTTGTAAAAGGTGCACTCATGTCTAATCAGCAGAAGAGCAACCCCGGCAAGATGCCGCAGGATCAGCAGGGCCAGCAGAACCAGAAGCCGGGCCAGCAGAGCCAGCAGCAATGGGACCAGCAGAACCAGAAAGGTGGCAAGCAGCAGGACCAGCAGCGCCACCAGGATCAGAAACAGCAGCGTTGATGCGCTGGTCGGCAGCTCCACGGGCGGTGCGCGCAAGCGCGCCGCCCTTTCCGTTTGGGCGATCCAGTGCCGGTGCGATGCATTGCATCGCGCTCAGCGTCGCGCTCAATCGGGAATGGGCAGGGTCAAGGTTTCCTTGACCTCTTCCATCACGATGTAGCTCTTGGATTCGCGCACGTGCGGCAACGTCAACAGCGTGCTGCCGAGCAGCTTGCGGTACGACGCCATCTCGCTGATGCGGGCCTTGAGCAGGTAGTCGAAGTCGCCCGAGACCAGGTGGCATTCCAGCACGTTGGGCAGCTTCAGCGCCGCGCGGCGGAATTCCTCGAAGATGTCGCCGGACTTGTAGGCCAGGCTGATCTCCACGAACACCAGCAGGCTCGCCTTGAGGTACTGCGGATCGAGCCGGGCGTAATAGCCGGTGATCGCGCCGTCGCGTTCCAGCCGCCGCACCCGTTCGGTGCAGGGGGTGGTGGACAGCCCGACCCGCTCGCCCAGTTCGGTGAAGGAGATGCGCCCCTCTTCCTGGAGGATGCGCAGGATCTTGCGGTCGATCTTGTCCAGCTCGCGGGTGCGCGCGGCCATGCCGTCAGCCTGTTGCGGTAGTTGGCGAGACAATACCCTGCCAGAGGCGCCAAAAACAGCAGAATTGCTTGGTTTGCCCGGAATATACTTCCTCAATTATGGTCCCGGCACGCTCCAGTGCAGGGAATGATCCGGTTGGAGAGGTCTCATGCGCGTTCTAGTCCTTGGCAGTGGGGTGATCGGCACCACCAGTGCCTGGTACCTGCGGCAGGCGGGGTTTGAAGTCACCGTCGTCGACCGTCAGCCCGGTCCGGCGCTGGAAACCAGTTTCGCCAACGCCGGCCAGCTGTCGTTCGGCTATACCTCGCCGTGGGCCGCGCCAGGCGTGCCGCTCAAGGCGGTGAAGTGGCTGTTTTCCGAACACGCACCGCTGGCGATCCGCCCCGGTCTGGACTTGAACCAGTACCGCTGGCTGGCGCAGATGCTGCGCAACTGCACCCACGAGCGCTACGCGATCAACAAGGCGCGCATGGTGCGCATGTCCGAGTACAGCCGCGACTGCCTCAACGAGCTGCGCGCGCAGACCGGGATCGAATTCGAAGGCCGCGACCTGGGCACCACCCAGCTGTTCCGCACCCAGCAGCAGCTGGACGCCTCGGCCCAGGACATCGAGGTGCTGGCCCAGTACGGCGTGCCGTATGAAGTGCTCGACCGCGACGGCATCATCGCCCACGAGCCGGCCCTGGCCGGCGTGGCCGACAAACTGGTGGGTGCGCTGTGGCTGCCGCGCGACCAGACCGGCGACTGCCAGCTGTTCACGCGCCGCCTGGCGCAGATGGCCATGGATGCCGGGGTGGAGTTCCGCTTCGACCAGGACATTGCCGGGCTGGAAACCGACGGCGACCGCATCACCGGGGTGCGCATCGATGGCAGGGTCGAAACCGCCGACCGCTACGTGGTGGCACTGGGCAGCTATTCGCCCTCGCTGGTGGCGCCGCTGGGCATGCAGCTGCCGGTGTATCCGCTCAAGGGCTATTCGCTGACCCTGCCCATCACCGATGCGGCGATGGCGCCGACCTCGACCATCCTGGACGAGAGCTACAAGGTGGCCGTGACCCGCTTCGACGACCGCATCCGCGTGGGGGGCATGGCCGAGGTGGGCGGGTTCGACCTGTCGCTGTCGCCGCGCCGCCGCGCCACCCTGGAAAAGGTGGTGCGCGATCTGTACCCGGACGGCGGCGACCTGTCGCGCGCCGAGTTCTGGACCGGCCTGCGCCCGGCCACGCCGGACGGCACGCCGGTGATCGGTGCCACCCCGTACCGCAACCTGTTCCTCAATACCGGCCACGGCACCCTGGGTTGGACCATGGCCTGCGGCTCCGGCCGCTACCTGGCCGACCTGATGAGCGCGCGCCAGCCGCAGATCAGCACCGAGGGCCTGGATATCTTCCGTTATGGCGGCCACCACGCCGCCTCCGTCCAACACAGTGAACCCAAAGCATGCGTCCAGCCCGCGCGTTGATCGACCTGGATGCGTTGCGCTCCAACTTCCGCCTGGCCCGTGAACTGGCCGGCGGTCGCAAGACCCTGGCCGCGGTAAAGGCCGATGCCTATGGCCATGGGGCCGTCGCCTGCGCGCGCGCGCTGGATGGCGAAGCCGATGCGTTCGGCGTTGCCTGCATTGAAGAAGCGCTGGAACTGCGCGCGGCCGGTATCCGCGCCCCGATCCTGCTGCTGGAAGGTTTCTTCGATGCCGACGAGCTGCCGCTGATCGTGGAGCACCGGCTGTGGTTCGCCGTCGCCGCGCCGTGGCAGGTGCAGGCGGTGGAAGCCTTCCAGACCACGGCCACCCTGCACATCTGGCTGAAGCTGGACAGCGGCATGCACCGCCTGGGCCTGTCCCCGGACGCGTTCCGCGCCGCGCATGCGCGCCTGTCGGCTCTGCCGCAGGTAGCGCCGATGGTGCTGATGAGCCACATGGCCCGCGCCGACGAACTGGACAGTCCGCGTACCCGCGAACAGGCCGACCTGTTTGCCGCCACCATCGAGGGCCTGGCGGGCGAAACCAGCCTGTGCAACTCGCCGGCGCTGCTGGGCTGGCCGGACGTGCGCAGCGACTGGGTGCGCCCCGGCCTGATGCTGTACGGGGCCAACCCGTTGGCCGCGCACAACGCCTTTACCGAGCGCCTGCGCCCGGTGATGACCATGCAATCGAAGATCTTCGCCACCCGCGAGATCGCCGCCGGCGAACCGGTCGGTTACGGGGCGCGGTTCGTGGCCGAGCGGCCGACCCGGGTGGGCGTGGTGGCGCTGGGCTATGCCGACGGCTACCCGCAGTTCGCCCCCAACGGCACCCCGGTGCAGATCGACGGCCAGCCCGGCCACCTGATCGGCCGGGTGTCGATGGACATGCTCACCGTGGACCTGACCGACCTGCCGCAGGCCGGGGTGGGCAGCACGGTGACCCTGTGGGGCAAAGCGCCGCGCCTGGACGTGCTGGCCCCGCTGTGCAAGGTCAGCGCCTACCAGCTGCCCTGCGCGGTCAAGCGCGTGGCGCGGGTGGTCAGCGGCGGGTAGGCGGCGCCGGCAGCAGGCGGCGCAGCCAGTCGTCCAGCATCCGCTTCTCGTAGCGCAGCGGGTCGCTGTTGCTGAGCAGGCCGGTATTGCCCAGGTAGTTCATGTCGATCAGCTTCTCCTCCCCCTGCTGCAGCACGGCGCCGCCGGCATCGCGCAGGACGAAGGTGAGGGTGATCCGTGGCGGATAGATGTCGCGCATGATCCGTATGTCGTTGGCACGCGGGCCGTGCTGCGGCTCGAAGTCGCCGGCCCGCTTGATGTCGGTGATCTGCACCTCCAGGGTCTGCCCCGGCGCCAGGCGCTTGCTGGCACTGGCGCGCAGGGAGGTGGCCAGCTGGAACACCCAGTTGCCGCTCTGGGCCTCGAAGCGGTTTGGGCTGCTGCGGATTTCAGTGAACTGCGCCGGGTCGGTCCAGCTGACCTGCACCGGGCTCTGGGCCTGTTCCAGCGCGCGTGGCGCGTCCGGGGCGGTCACGGTGCGCGGACCGGCCGAGGCGCAGCCCACGATCAGCAGCAGGCAGCCCAAGGCCCCGGCCAGCAGGGGAGTGCGGTTCATGGCGTCACCTCATTCAGGGAGGGGGTCGGAAGGGATGCCTGCAGTGTGATCCCGATCCCGCGCCGGAACAATTGGCCCCCGGGCACCTGTCTGATCCGAGGTAGGCGGCATTCATCCAGATGCGCCCCGGCCCGGTGCTTGACGCTACGAATACGCGCTCTGGAAGATGCTGTCTCCTTCTGCGCCTTTCGTTGCCTCCCTTGACGCCCTTGTCCAGCCTGACTGCCTCGCCCCCCACGCGCACGCCGCCTGCGGTTCCCGCGCCCGATCCTTCGCTGCACCGCGCGGTGCTGGAAGGGCTGAGCGCCGGCTTCTGCATCATCGAGGTGATGATCGAAAACGGCGTGGGGGTGGATTACCGCTTCCTGGAAGTGAACGATGCCTTCGAGCGCAATACCGGCCTGAACCAGGCGTCCGGGCGGTTGATGAGCGAACTTCAGCCCAATCATGAGCCCGAGTGGTACCGGGTGTATGGCCAGATCGCCCTGACCGGGCGTTCGCAACAGTTCGAGCTGGAAGCCCGCGCGCTGGGCCGCTGGTATGCGGTGGAAGCGATGCGGGTGGGGGAAGCGCATGAGCGCCGGGTGGCGGTATTGTTCTTCGACATCACCAACCGCAAGCAGATTGAAGTGGAGCTGGCCGAAAGCGAGGCGCGCTTCAGTGCGCTGGCCGACGGCCTGCCGATGCCGGTGTGGGTGCTGGACGAACTGGGCCATGCCCGCTTCGTCAACAGTGCCTTCAGCGAATTCTTTGGCGGCGACGAGCAGCGCGTGCCGGAAGATGTGTGGCGCGGCCTGGTGCAGCCGGATGATGTTTCGGTGTTCGAATACGAGCTGCAGGCCGCGCTGAAGGCGCAGCGTTCGATGCAGGTGCTGGTGCGCGGGCTGCGTGCCGACGGCCAATGGCGCTGGCTGGAAATGAATGCCCAGCCGCGCTTTTCGCGGATGGGGCGCTTCATCGGCCTGGCCGGCAGCAGCACCGACGTCACCGAACGCCGCGAGATCGAGATGGCGCGCGAAGAGCTGCTGCAGTCCGAGCGCGCCGCCCGCAACGCCGCCGAAAGCATGGCGCGGCTGAAGGACGAATTCCTGGCAACGCTGTCGCATGAACTGCGCACGCCGCTCACCACCATCCTGGGCTGGAGCGAACTGCTGCTGCAGCGCGTGGACGACACCAGCCCGCTCTTCAAGGGCCTGGGCGTGATTGCCAACAGCGCCATGGCGCAGAAGCGGCTCATCTCGGACATGCTGGACCTGAGCAGCATGCTGCTGGGCAAGGTGCAGCTGGAAGTGGAAGTGCTGGACCTGCGCGCGCAGCTGACCGAAGCCCTGCGTGCGCAGGAGCTGGTGGCCGAAGGCAAGGCGCTGGACATGCAGCTGGTGATGCCCGACGAGCCGGCCTTGGTGCTGGGCGACGCCACCCGCCTGCAGCAGGTGCTGTGGAACCTGCTCAGCAACGCCATCAAATTTACGCCGGCGGCCGGATCGGTGACGGTGACGCTGTCCACCGATGGCGCGCACTGGTCCATCGATGTGGTCGACACGGGCGATGGCATTGCCCCGGAATTCCTGCGTCACCTGTTCAGCCGCTTCCGCCAGGCCGACGGCACCACCACCCGTCGCCATGGCGGCCTGGGTCTGGGCCTGGCGATCGTGCAGCAGCTGGTGGAACTGCACGGCGGCACCGTGGCAGCCAACAGCGAAGGCCATGGGCGCGGTGCCCAGTTCACCGTGCAGCTGCCGCGCTACCAGCCACAGGCCGATGGCCGGCCGTTGCGCGAAGTGTTCAGCGGCCCGATCCACGAGCAGCTGATCGAACCGTATCCCTTGAAGGGGCTGCGCCTGCTGGCGGTCGAAGACCAGCCCGAAGTGCTGGAGTACCTGCGCCGGCTGCTGGAAGAGCAGGGTGCGCAGGTGACCGCGGCGGCCTCGGCGGCCGAAGCACTGGTGCTGCTGGATGAAGGCAAGCATGAGCATGTCGACGTGCTGCTTACCGACATCGGCATGCCCGGCATGGATGGCTATGGTCTGGTGCGCGCGCTGCGCGACGACTTCGGCCTGGACGCGTCGGCCCTGCCCATCGTGGCGGTGACCGCACTCGCCCGGGCGGACGACCGCAAGCGGGCGCTGGCGTCCGGCTTCCAGGAGCATGTCGCCAAACCCTATTCGGTGGCCCAGCTGGTCACCGCCGTGCGCAGCGTGCTGGCAGCGCAGCGCTGAATTTCAAGGAACTCCGCATGTCCCGTTACGCCCCCACCATCCACACCGACCCGGCCGACATCGCCGCCCTGGAAGCCCTGCTGCCGCAGCTGAAAGGCCAGACCCAGGTGGAGATCACCCTGGACGACGGCAGCCGCCTGCTCGGCACGGTGGCGGTGCAGCCGACCGTGCAGCAGTACCGCGACGCGGACGAGAACGAAGGCAGCAACGGCCAGCTGCGCCTGGATGACCTGGATACGCCCGCGCAGCAGCACGTGCTGTGGCTGGACCGGATCCGCGCGGTGCGCTCGCTGCCGCCGATCGAGTAAGGCGACGCCGGGCAGGGTCCCGGCATCGCCGGCATCTCAATGCTGGAACAGCTCGGCCTGCGCATCGAACCGGCGCGCATAGGCGCGTTCGTCCGCAATGCGCGAGACCTCGTCATCGGCCATGTCCGGGGCGCCATACACCGCGTAGGCCACGCTGCCATCGGCCTGCTTGCCCACCTGGTGCAGGCGGTAGCGGGAGTGCCCGCCGCCGGTATCTTCCGGGTAGTGCACCGGCGGTTGTGCGCCTTCCAGGTCCATTTCGCTGTTGTCGACCACGCCACCGACGAACAATGCGCGCATGAGCTACCTCCGTTGCGAATGAGCCTTCACCCTGACCCAGTGCATGTTGTGGTGGCATCAAAGCAGCGTTGAATAAACGCAAATCGGGCCGGGAACGGGGCCGATCGGGCGAAACGGTAGAATGGCGCTCTCTTTTCAAGATGTGCCCCCCGCATGGCTGCCCAGCACGACGCCCCCCTGGAAACCCTGTTCCTGCCGTTTGGCGGCGCGCTCACCTGGCCTGCCGGGCCGGTGCTGTTCCTGCGCGCCCGCGACGGTTGGCCGCTGCGCGAACGCGCGCAGCCGGGCCAGCTGGTCTGCGAGCAGAGCTTCCGCCCGTTCGCCGACGCTCTGGAAGCCAGCGGCTGGACGGTTCGCGACGAGCAGCAGCTGGCCGGGGACGCCACCCGCTACGCGCTGGTGCTGGTGCTGCCGCCGCGCCAGCGTGAAGAAGCCAAGGCGCTGTTTGCCCGGGCGCTGGCGCTGACCGCGCCGGGCGGCATCGTGGTGGCCTGCCAGCACAACAACGAGGGCGCCCGCTCGGGTGAAGGCGACCTGCAGCAGTTGGCCGGGCTGGGCGGCAAGATGACCAAGAACCACTGCCGCGTGTACTGGACCGCACCGCTCATCGGCCAGCATGACGCAGCGCTGGCGCAGCGCTGGGCGGCGCTGGACGCGCCGCGCGCGATCCTGGGCGGGCGTTTCCAGAGCCGCCCGGGCATCTTTGCCTGGGACCGGATCGACCCGGCCTCGGCGCTGCTGGTGGAGCAGTTGCCGGCCGACCTGGCCGGCCGCGGCGCGGATCTGGGGGCCGGTTTCGGCTACCTGTCGGCCGAAGTGCTGGCGCGCTGCCCGGGGGTCACCGCGCTGGACCTGTACGAAGCCGAGGGCCGCGCTCTGGCGCTGGCACGGGAGAACCTGGCCGCGCTGGGCAAGCCGGCCGCGTTGGCCTACCACTGGCAGGATGTCACCGCCGGGATCGAGGCGCAGTACGACTTCATCGTGACCAACCCGCCGTTCCACACCCCGTCACGCGCCGACCGTCCCGACATCGGCCAGCGCTTCATCGCCGTGGCTGCGCAGGCACTGCGCCCGGGCGGACGCATGTGGCTGGTGGCCAACCGCCACCTGCCCTACGAGCAGATCCTCAACGAGAGTTTCGGCCAGGTCCGCGTCGCCGCCGAGCGCGACGGCTTCAAGCTGATCGAAGCGACCAAGGCCGCCCGCAGTGCCACGCCCGCGCGCCCGCCCCGCAGCACCGAGCCGACGTGGGGCCGCGGGGGCCGGGCATGAAGCTGGTCAAGCTGTTGGCGAACCTGGGGTATGGCAGCCGCAAGCAGGTCCAGCTGATGTTCCGCGAGGGCCTGGTCACCGATGCCGACGGTGAGGTGCTGTACGCCGATGACGTGGTGGCCCACGAGGCGATCCGGGTCGAGGGTGAGCCGCTGGACCCGCCGCAGGGGCTGACCCTGATGCTGCACAAGCCGCGCGACTACACCTGTTCGACCAAGGACAAGGGCCGGCTGGTCTACGACCTGCTGCCGCCGCGTTTCCGCGAGCGATCCCCGCTGCTGTCGTCGGTGGGCCGGTTGGACCGCGACACCAGCGGGCTGCTGCTGATGACCGACGACGGCGCATTGCTGCACCGGATCGTGTCGCCGAAGTCGCGTCTGGACAAGGCCTACCAGGTGACCCTGGCGCAGGACCTGCGCGGCGACGAAGCGGCACGCTTCGCCAGCGGCGGGCTGATGCTGGAGTCCGACGACAAACCGCTGCTTCCGGCCGAGCTGCACGTGCGTTCGCCGCGCGAAGCCGAACTGGTGCTGCACGAGGGCCGTTACCACCAGGCGCGGCGCATGTTCGCGGCGGTGGGCAACCATGTGCAGGCGCTGCACCGCAGCCGCATCGGCGGACTGTCGCTGGGCGACCTGGCCGAAGGCGAATGGCGGATGCTCGACGCCGCCGACCTGGACGCGCTGTTCAACGGGCACCTGACCGACGCCGCATGACCGCCATTGCCGCATTGCCGTTCCTGCCCGAGGCCGTGATCTTCGACATGGACGGCCTGATGATCGACAGCGAGCGGGTGTCCATCGCGTGCTGGTCGCAGGCCGCGCAGGAGGCACAGCTGCCGTTTGCCGATGACTTCTGGCTCGGGCTGGTCGGGCTGGGCGACCGCGACTGCGAACAGCTGCTGCGCCGGCACATCGATGCGGAGCAGATGGCGGCGTTGTATGCGCGTTGCCACGACCTGTACGAAGCGCGCACGCAGCAGGGCCTGCCGCTGCGCCCGGGGATCGTGGAACTGCTGCAGCTGTTGCAGGCGCACGCCATTCCGCGTGCGGTGGCGACCTCGACCCGGCAGCCGCGCGCTTCGCGCAAGCTGGTGGCGTGCGGGTTGCTGGCGTACTTCGATCACGTGGTGACCAGCAGCGATGTGGCCCATCCCAAGCCGGCGCCGGACATCTACCTGCTGGCCGCGCAGAAGCTGGGCAAGCACCCGTCACGCTGCCTGGCACTGGAGGATTCCCCGGCCGGCATCCGCGCGGCGGTAGGTGCGGGCATGACGGCGATCCAGGTGCCGGACCTGGTGCATCCGGACGACGCGCTGCGCGCGCTGGGCCACCGCATCGTCGGTTCACTGGAAGACGCGCACGCACTGCTGTTGCCGCTGCTGGCGCGCGCCCCAGGACGCTGAGCGCACACAACGTCCACAACCGCTGCCCGCTGATCGAAAATGACGCCCCGGCCGCTGCCGGCTGATCGAACATGATGTCCACGGCCGCTGCCGGCGGATCGAAAACGACGCCCCGGCCGCTGCCCGCTGACGCCACCTACGGTAGAGCCGACTGTCAGTCGGCTGCTCTTCGCGGGAAGCCAACCGCCACGCGCGTTGCGCGTAGCCGACTAACAGTCGGCTCTACATGGTGGAAGCCCGCTGGCGCGAACCCCGGGGTCATTCCACAAAAAACCCGGCGCATGGCCGGGTTTCTGCTTTCCTGCGACGCATCCGGTTACACCCGGCCGAACACCAGCGCTGCGTTGGTGCCGCCAAAGCCGAAGCTGTTGGACATCACGGTGTTCAACTGCACGTTCTGGCTCTCGCGCACGATCGGGAAGCCTTCCACCGCCGGGTCGAGTTCGCCGATGTTGGCCGAGCCGGCCATGAAGCCGTCGCGCATCATCAGCAGGCAGTAGATCGCCTCGTGCACGCTGGCCGCGCCGAGCGAATGACCGGACAGCGCCTTGGTCGAGGACAGCGGCGGAACCGCGTCGCCGAACACTTCGCGCACGGCCTTCAGTTCGGTCACATCGCCCAGCGGGGTGGAGGTGCCGTGCGTGTTGAGGTAGTCGATCGGGCCGCTGACGTTCTGCATGGCCATGTTCATGCAACGCACGGCGCCTTCGCCGGACGGGGCGACCATGTCGGCACCGTCGGAGGTGACGCCATAGCCGACCAGCTCGGCGTAGATGCGCGCGCCACGGGCGACGGCGTGGTCGTAATCCTCCAGCACCAGCATGCCGCCGCCACCGGCGATGACGAAGCCGTCGCGGTCCTTGTCATACGGGCGCGAGGCGGTGGCGGGGGTGTCGTTGAAGCGGGTGGACAGTGCGCCCATCGCATCGAACATCACGCTCATCGACCAGTGCAGGTCTTCGCCGCCGCCGGCGAACATCACATCCTGCGCGCCGTGGCGGATGAGGTCGGCCGCTGCGCCGATGCAGTGCGCCGAGGTGGCGCAGGCCGCCGACAGCGAGTAGCTCAGTCCCTTGATCTGGAAGGCGGTGGCCAGGCAGGCCGACACGGTGGAGCACATGGTGCGCGGCACCATGTACGGGCCGACCTTGCGCACGCCGCGCGCGCGCAGAATGTCGGCCGATTCCACCTGCCACTGGCTGGAACCGCCGCCGGAGCCGGCGATCAGGCCGGTGCGCGGGTTGACGACCTGTGCTTCGTCCAGGCCGGCATCGGCGATGGCATCGCGCATGGCGATATAGGCGTATGCCGAGGCATCGCTCATGAAGCGCTTGAGCTTGCGGTCGATCTGCGCGTCCAGGTCCAGTTCGATGTTGCCGCCCACGTGGCTGCGCAGGCCGGCTTCGGCGTGGTCGGGAAGACTGCGGATGCCGGCGCGGCCTTCACGCAGTGCGGTGGACACCGTGTCCAGATCGTTGCCCAGGCACGAGGTGATGCCCATTCCGGTAATGACGACGCGACGCATCAGAAGTTCTCGGTGGAGGTGAACAGACCTACGCGGAGGTCTTTGGCGGTGTAGATTTCGCGGCCATCGACCAGCATGCGCGCGTCGGACTGCGCCATGACCAGTTTGCGGTTGATGACGCGGGTGATGTCGATTTCGTAGGTGACGCGCTTGGCGTCGGGCAGCACCTGGCCGGTGAACTTCACTTCACCGCAGCCCAGTGCACGGCCGCGGCCGGGTGCGCCCAGCCAGGTGAGGTAGAAGCCGGTCAGCTGCCACATGGCATCCAGGCCGAGGCAGCCGGGCATCACCGGGTCGCCGATGAAATGGCAGCCGAAGAACCACAGGTCGGGGCGGATATCCAGTTCCGCGCGCACGTAGCCTTTGCCGTGTGGACCGCCGTCATCGCGGATGTCGGTGATGCGATCGAACATCAGCATCGGATCGTTGGGCAGGCGACCGCTGCCCGGCCCGAACAGTTCGCCACGGGCACTGGCCAGCAGCTGTTCGCGCGAGAACGCGTTGAGACGAGTCATGGAAAACGCAATCCTGAGGAAGGTGACATCGGGTGACGCCGGCCGGGAGGCGGCGAATTGTTGCTGTTGAAAGTGCCCAAGAGTGCAGAGTAATTTGCATTCAATCAAACGTTTTAACCGTACGCCGGCGTAGTGTTTTCAGGTTCAAAAACGCATGTCGTTGTTATGAAAAGACCATACTCAAGCGTGTGGCTGTAATCTTGTTCATCTGTTTTGCCGCTTGAGCCCTTGAGCCGCCGCCGTGTCCGCACAACGCAAGATCATTCACGTCGACATGGACGCCTTCTACGCGTCGGTCGAGCAGCGCGACAATCCGTCGCTGCGTGGGCTGCCGGTGGTGGTGGCGTGGAAGGGCGCGCGTTCGGTGGTGTGCGCGGCGTCGTACGAGGCGCGGGTGTTCGGCATCCGGTCGGCGATGCCGGCGCTGCGGGCGGAACGGTTGTGTCCGGATGCGGTGTTCGTGCCGCCGGATTTCGTGCGGTACAAGGCGGTGTCGCGGCAGGTGCGGGAGATATTTCTGCGGCATACGGATCTGGTGGAGCCGTTGTCGCTGGACGAGGCGTACCTGGATGTGACGGTGCACAAGGGGGGAATGACGGTGGCGACGGAGATCGCGGCGCAGATCCGGGCGCAGATCCGTGAGGAAACGCAGTTGACGGCGTCGGCGGGCATTGCGCCGAACAAGTTCCTGGCGAAGATCGCGTCGGATTGGCGCAAGCCGGACGGTCAGTTCGTGGTGCCGCCGCACCGGATCGAGCAGTTCCTGACGCCGTTGCCGGTGAAGCGGGTGCCGGGGGTGGGCAAGGTGATGGAGGGGAAGCTGGCTGAGCTGGGGATCGTGACGGTGGGCGATCTGCGTGGGTTGCGGCTGGAGGAGCTGGAGGGCCGCTTTGGCAGCTTTGGTGCAAGTCTGTACCGGCGTGCGCGCGGTATCGATGAGCGGCCGGTGGAGCCGGACCAGCAGGTGCAGTCGATTTCGTCTGAGGATACGTTTGCGGAGGATCTGCCGCTGGATGCGCTGGAGCCGGCGATCGTGGCGTTGGCGGCAAAGACGTGGACGGCTACGCGGAAGACGGACCGGGTGGGGCATACGGTGGTGCTGAAGTTGAAGACGTCGCAGTTCCGCATCATCACGCGCAGTTTCACGCCGGAATCGCCGCCGGAAACGGAGGAGGAGCTGCGCGATATCGCGCTGGCGCTGCGTGCGCGCGTGGACCTGCCGGCGGAGACGCGCTATCGGTTGGTGGGGGTGGGATTGGGTGGTTTCCGCGAGCGTGAACCTGTCAGCCAGATGGGCCTGTTCGATGGCCATGACGTTGTTTGATTGCTGCAACTGCAACTGCAACTGCAACTGCAACTGCAACGGCAACGTTTCATTGCTCCGGGTAGCGGGCCGGCGCGGGCGGGTTGGCGGGACACGCCGTGAACCGCCCTCCGGGCCCCGGCCCAACCGCCAGCGGTTGTGCGTTCAGTCGCACGCGAGGCAGTGCCTCGCAAGCAGTGCGCCTTCACCCTTGGGGGCTCGTAGAAAACATCCATGTTTTCTACGGTCCCGCCAACCCACCCACGCCGACCCGCCCACACATGGTCGGTGCTCAAGGAAACTGCGGCGTGCGCGTCGCTTGCTGTGATCAATACGCCACGGTGGCAATCTGGCGGACGTACTGCGGCTTTTCGATTTCACTTACGAACGCATCGGCGTAGTCGGCGTAGCTGATCCGGCTGTGGCCGTCGGCGCCGACGAGGAACTGTTTGGCCTGGGTGCGGAAGCCGCCCTTCTGCGGGCCGGGGCCGATCTCGGCGGCGGGGGAGTAGAAGGTCCAGTCGATGTCGTCGACGTGTTGCAGCTGCCTGTAGGTTTCGCGTGCGGCGAGTGCTACGGGCTTGTAGGCGTCGGGGAAGCCTTCGGTGTCCACCAGCTGCATGCCCGGGGCGACCTCCAGCGAGCCGGCGCCGCCGACCATGATGAAGCGGGGCACGTGGGCCTGGCGGGCGGCCTTGAGCAGGGCGGCGGAGACGGTGGTGATGGTGGCCGGGTCGTCGCCGGGACGCGGGCCGTAGGCGCTGGCCAGGACGTCGTGGCCGGCGATGACGGCGGCAAGGGCGTCGGTGTCGTCCAGGGCGGCGATGGCGAGCTGGGCGCCGTCGAGTTCGGCGGGGAGGTGGGTGTCGCGGCGAACCACTGCAGTGACCTGGTGGCCACGGGCGAGGGCCTGGCGGGTGATTTCACGGCCGATGTTGCCGGTGGCACCGACGAGGGCGATTTTCATGGGGCGGGTTCCGTTGCGGGAGGAAGGCCAGCATATGCGCCTGAAAGCGGACGAAAAACCGCGTATAACGGGCTAATTTGTTGCGCGGATCGATCAAATGGATCGTCTTACTGCGATGGGTGTGTTCGTGGAGGTGGCCGAGCGCAGCAGCCTTACGGCGGCGGCGGGGGCGCTGGACATGTCGCGGGCGATGGTTACCCGCTATCTGGCCGAGGTGGAGGGCTGGCTGGGGGCGCGCCTGCTGCACCGGACGACGCGGCGGATCAGTCTGACCGGCGCGGGCGAGGCGGCGCTGCTGCGGTTCCGGCAGATGCTGGCCATTGGCAATGAGCTGCAGGGCGAGGTGGCCAGTGACAATCCGGAGCCACATGGGCTGCTGCGGGTGACTGCGAGTGTGTCGTTCGGGCAGCTGCACCTGGCGGCGGCGGTGGCCGAGTTCGTGCGCCGCCATCCGCTGACGCGGGTGGAGCTGCTGCTGGTGGACCGGGTGGTGAATCTGGTGGAGGAACGGGTGGATGTGGCGGTGCGGATTTCGCGGGCGATCGATCCGAGCCTGATCGCGCGCTGGCTGGCGCCGTGTCGTTCGGTGCTGTGCGCGTCGCCGTCCTATCTGGCCGGGCACGGCACGCCGGTCAGCGCGGATGAACTTTCCGGGCACAACTGCCTGACCCATCACTACGTGGGCAAAAGCGTGTGGCAGCTGCACCGCGGCGGGCGTGCGATCAATGTGGCGGTCGGCGGCAACATCAGTGCCAATGAAGCCTCGCTGTTGCTGGAGGCGGTTCGTGCGGGCGCGGGTATCGCGATGCTGCCCACGTACCAGATCGCGCCGCTGCTGCGCAGTGGTGAGCTGGTGCAGGTGCTGGCCGATCATGAGCCGGAGGAATTCGGCATCCACGCGGTCTATGCGTCGCGGCGGCAGCTGCCGGCGCTGATGCGCAGCTTCGTGGATTTTCTGGTGGAGCGGTTTTCGGCGCCGGCGTTCCGGGATCACATCGCCCCCGAGCGGTGAAAGCTCCGTCCTGCGCGGCTGCTCGCGGCGTCACCACGCGGCCATGCTGGGCGTGGCTCTACAATGCGGGTCCCCACGCAACGCGGAATTTTCCTTGTCCTATTCCTATCCGCTGGTGATTTTCGACCTGGATGGCACCCTGGTCGACAGCGCCGCCGATATCGCCGAAGCCCTCAACCGCACGCTGCAGGACTGGCAGCTGCCCCGTGTGCCGGAATCCACGGTGCTGACCTGGATCGGTGACGGCGTGCGCCGGCTGGTGGAGCAGGCCTTCACGGCTGCACACAGCGACATCGACCTGGACCGGGTGATGCCCGGCTTCATGCGCCACTATGCGGAATGCCTGCTGCGCAGCCCGCGCCTGTACGACGGGGTGGCTGCGGCGTTGGAAGCGCTGCGTGCGCGCCAGGTGCCGCTGGCGATCTGCACCAACAAGCCGTCGGCGATGGTGGTCCCGTTGCTGGCGCACCTGGGCATCGAGCACCACTTTGCAATGGTGCTCGGCGGTGATTCGCTGCCCGAGCGCAAGCCCAGTGGCGCACCGCTGCGGCACATCGCGGACGCATTCAACGTGGCGGCGGGCGCTGCGTTGATGGTGGGCGATTCGATCACGGACTACCTCGCCGCGGTGGATGCGGGCATGCCGGTGGCGCTGGTGCGCTACGGCTACCCGCGCGGGTTGGACCTGGAGACGGTGGACGCGGTGGCGGTGGTGGACGACCTGCGGGCATTGCCCGGGTTGTAGCGCGGCGGTGATGCCGTGCCGACCAACGGTCGGCACCTACCCTTGTCTGTGGGTAGCGCCGGCCGTTGGCCGGCACCTCGCGATGCCGGCCGGCGCCGGGTTACTTCGGCTGGTAACGCACGCTCAGGCGATACTCGCGTCCGGGCTGGTTGAACCAGGCCACCGTTTCGTAGTCGCGGTCGAACACGTTGCTCACCCGGCCCAGCAGCGACCAGTCGCGGCTGAGCGCGTATTCCAGGCGCAGGTCGACGGTGCCGTAGCCGGCCAGGCGCACCGTGTTGTCGGCGTTGTCGTAGCCCTTGCCCGCACCGGTGGCGGTGACGCCGGCGCGGAAGCCCCCGAAGCTGCGGTCGATATCCAGGCGGGCGGTGTTCTGCGCGCGGCGCGCCAGCCAGTTGTCGAACTGCGCGCTGCCGTCGGTGCGGTTGCGCGGGTCGGTGTGGCTGAGCTGGGCGTTGAGATCGAACCCGGCCAGGCTGACCCAGCCGGTGAGTTCGGCACCCCGGATGCGCGCCTTCTCCACCTGGGACATCATGAAGGTGGTGGCGTCGTAGGTGATCAGGTCGTCGATGCGGGTTTCATACACGTCCAGGCCCCAGCGCCAGGCGTCGCCCTGCTGCGCGATGCCGACGTTGGCGCTCTTCGACTTCTCCGGGTCCAACCCCGGCACGCCGCTCCACGGGTCGTACAGGTCGCTGAAGGTGGGCGCCTTGAATGCGGTGCCGTAGCTGGCGTTGAGGCGCACGCCGCGGCCCAGCTCGAACCCCCAGCCCAGACTGCCGGTGGTGTGGTTGCCGAACTGTTCGTTGTCGTCGTTGCGCAGGCTGGCCTGCAGGTGGTGCGCGCCGAAGCGGCCCTGGTACTGCACGAACACGCCGGTGTTGTCGCGGCTGTCGACGAGGTAACCGGCGCTGCTGCCGTCCAGGTTGTCCTGGCTCCAGTCCACGCCTGCGCTGAGCAGCTGGCCGTCGGCCAGGCCGACGTCGGCCTGCACCGAGGCGCTGTCGCGGTGGGTCTGCGCCGCGCCCAGCCAGGTGCTGTCGTTGTAGTTGTCCGATTCGTTGTCGGCGCGGCCGACGTTGGCGGTCAACGTGAAGCGCTCGCTCGGGGCGTAACGGACCTTGCCGCCCAGCACCTGCTGCAGCGTTTCCGAATAGTTGTAGTAGCCGTCGTAGTGGTTCTCGCCTTCGGCGCGCAGCGCGGTGCCTTCCACGCTCAGCGCGTCGGTCAGGCTGTAGCCGCCGCGCAGGCTCATCGACAGGTTGCGGTAACCATCGCGGTCGGGTTCGTCGGCGCCGCAGCCGGCGAAGGTCGCGGCGTCGCCGCGGCAGGCATTGATGCCGTCGGTGTGCTGGTAGGCGATATCGGTGCCGAACCAGCCACGTGCGCCGGTGCCGCCGAAGCCACCGCTGGCTTCACGCAGGCCGTTGCTGCCGCCGCCCAGCTGCAGGTGCGGGGCGAACGTGCCCGTGTTGCGCCGGGTGAAGATCTGGATCACGCCGCCGATCGCGTCGGCGCCGTACAGGCTGGACTGCGGGCCGCGCACGATTTCCACGCGCTCGATCTGGGCCAGCGGCAGGTCCTGCAGCATGGCCAGGCCCAGGTCGCCGGTGTTGATGCGCACCCCGTCGACCAGCACCAGGGTGTGGGCCGAATTGGTGCCGCGCAGGAACAGCGAACTCTGCTTGCCCAACCCGCCACTGTTGTTGAGGTTGATGCCGGCACGGCCGCGCAGCAGGTCCTGCAGCGACGGCGCCTGGCTGCGCTCGATCTCGGCGCGGTCGATCACCTGCGCCGGCGAGATGCTGTCCTGCAGGGCAATGGGGGTGCGGGTGGCGGTGACCAGGATCGGGTCCAGCGCGGCCGCGTCGTCCTGCGCGGTGGCCAGCAGGGGCAGCGCCGCCAGCACGGCAAGGGAAAGCACTTGAATCTGCAGCTTCATCGTTGACTCCATGCACCGCGCACGCCCGCGCGGCAAAGTTGTGGGCGGTGGTCCACGGAGGCACGCGACGGTGGGCGGCGCGCACGGCGCCGCTTGCCGCCACCATGCCCGCCGCATCGCAACCAGTCGTCTTCCAGGCCGGTCTCCGGGCTCGCGGGCCGATGGCGGACCATCGCACCAGGCGCCTTCCCATGCACGAGCACAGTGGCAAATTGCCTGGCTTCCACGCTTACCGTTGCGGGGGCAGCGCCGGGCTGGCGGCAGGCAGGACCTGTTGCGTCACCGGCTTCCCGTTTCAACCTGCCGGCATGCGCCGCAGGTCACCTGAAAGTGCGCGCAGTGTAGAGCAATCCCCTCCGGCGGGTGCAGGGGCAGGGCGGGCGATGCGCCACGAGCGGTTAGAATGCGCCTCGCTTTTTGAAGTGGTTGCCATGAAACAGACGCGGTTGCACCCCCCTGGCCGGGCCGTCCGGCGCGGCGGACCGGCATGATCCTGGACCTGATCCGTCACGCCGCCACCGGCCGCGACGACCACCTGGACGGCCGCACCGATCCCGTGCTGGAGGCGGGCAGCACCGACGATCTGTGCGCGCGGTATGCAGCGCTGTCGTGGCAGCGCGTGCTCAGCTCGCCGCGCCAGCGCGCGCTGGCGACGGCCGACGCCCTGGCCCTGCCGCTGGGGTTGCAGGTGATCGCCGACGAGGAATGGGAAGAGCTGGATTTCGGCGACTGGGACGGGCAGCCGCTGGACGCGTTGCCGGTGCAGGCGCTGTCGGCCTTCCACCTGGACCCGCACGCCAATCCACCGCCGCACGGCGAAAGCTGGGGGCACTTCGAACGCCGCATCGCGCGTGCGCTGCACCGCCTGCTGGACGCGCCGGACCCGGTGCCGACCCTGGTGGTCAGCCATGGCGGCCCGCTGCGCATGGTGCTGTCCCAGGTCTGCGGGCTGCCGATGGCGATGTGCTGGGCGCTGCGCATCGACCACGGCACCCGGCTGCGGCTGCGCGTGGAGCGCGAGGGCGATCAGCTCTGGGGCGAGCTGCTGGAGCTGCAGCAACCTGCGTAAAACGTCACGGCCCGCGTGGCCTGCATGCGGCCCCTACGTAGCGCCACGCTCCGCGTGGCTGCACGCGGTGCCGGATACACGCAGCCACCCAGAGCGTAGCGCTACGAAGCGTCGTCTTCGTCGTCGTTGACCACGGTGCGGTCGTACACCGGGCCGGAGGCCGGCGGCGCCTTCTTCAACGGGTGGTCGGCAATGATCGCGTCGTACTCGGCCACCAGCTCGGCGCGGCGTGCTTCGGGCAGTTCCTGCCAGTGGCAGTCCTGCAGCGCCCCTTCCAGCGAATACAGCAGGTTGAGGCTGGGCTTGAAGCCGGCGCGGCGGACCTTCACGAACGCACCGACCGCCCCGGCGGCGGTCAGGTCCTCGGCGGTGCGCAGACCGACCTGGCGCAGCCAGGCTGCGCTCTTGGGGCCGATATTGCGCAGCTTGGTGCTCATCCCAGCGCGTCCACGAACACCGCAGCGATCGCTTCCAGACCGGCCTGGTCCTCGGCGTCGAAGCGGGCCAGCACCGGGCTGTCCAGATCGAACACGCCGATCAGGGTGTCGCCCTGGAACAGCGGCACCACCAGCTCCGAGCGCGAGGCCGAATCGCAGGCGATGTGGCCCGGGAAGGCATCCACGTCTTCAATCCGCTGCGTGGTACGGGTTGATGCGGCCGCGCCGCACACGCCCTTGCTCAGCGGAATGCGCACGCAGGCCGGCAGGCCCTGGAACGGGCCGACCACCAGCTCGGTGCCGTCGAAGAAGTAGAAGCCCGCCCAGTTCAGGTCCGGCAGGGCGTGGTAGACCAGCGCCGAGAGGTTGGCGGCATTGGCGATGCGGTCGCGTTCACCGTGCACCAGGGCGCGCGCCTGGGCCAGCAGCTGGCCGTACTGTTCCGGCTTGCTGCCGGTGAGCGTGGAGGAATTGAACATGGCCGAAGTCTAGCAAGCGCAGCGGGTACCCGGACCGGCAGGCGGCAGAACGCAGCGGTGCTGGTGGGCATAGGCACCCGCTGCGCCGATACTGGTGGCCCCTGTTCATCGGTTCGGCCATGTCCCTGCCTGCCTTCCCGCCCGCTGCGCTGTATGTCACCGGTACCGATACCGGCATCGGCAAGACCTTCAGCAGCTGCGCCCTGCTGCACGCCCTGCGCCAGCGCGGCCACCGCGCCGTGGGCATGAAACCCGTCGCCAGCGGCTGTGAAATGACGGCCGAGGGCCTGCGCAATGAGGACGCCACGGCGCTGCAGGCCGCCAGCAACCCGGTGCCGGCCTACGCCGACATCAACCCCTACGCGCTGCCCCTCCCGCTGGCACCTGAGCTGGCCGCGGCCGACGCCGGGGTGACGCTGGCCCTGGCCCCCATCGAAGCGGCATTTGCGCGCCTGCGCGCGCAGGCCGATGTGGTGGTGGTGGAAGGCGTGGGCGGGTGGCTGGCGCCCCTCAGTGCGGACCTGGACCAGTCGCATCTGGTGCACGCGCTCCAGCTGCCGGTCGTGCTGGTGGTGGGGCTGCGGCTGGGCTGCCTCAACCACGCCCGGCTCACCGCGCAGGCCATCGCTGCCAGTGGCGCTACCTGCATCGGTTGGATCGCCAACGAGGTGGACCCGGAGATGGCGCGCATTGACGACAATGTGGCGATGCTAAGCGAGCGGCTGTCTGTGCCGTACTGGGGCAGGCTGCCCTATGCGCCGGGCGAAGCTCCGGCCAAGCTGGCCGCACACATGGAGTTGCCAATGCAGGAATTCTGAAGGTGGCCATCGCGATAGATACCTACTATCGCGGGCCATTCCAAATCAGGTACTGCGGCAATGCCTCGCCCGATTGCACCGAACAACCACTCTCCACGCATCGCGCCGCTTATCGTCAACGGCCGACACAATGCCGGACACTTGTCGAAGGCGTCCTTGAACCATGTAGGCAACGGACCGTCCGCGATGACGTCTGGCGGCGTAACCGGTTCCAGTATGATCACCCAACATCGTGCGGCCGAGGCAACAGAGGCGTTGATGCCGAAGCCAATGCCGTATCTGGGATTCAGCATCGTGCCCGTATGCAATTTCTGCTATGAGGTCGAGTATGAGATGTATACGCTCCCCGCAGATTCACCGGCTGCCAAAGCTTTGGTCCTGTTGATGGGTGACGGCCTTGCCGAGGTCGCCTTCCATCGCACGCGCGGGATTGAGCCACCCGACAACTGTAATTCGCCTTACGTGGTCATGCGACGGAACCCGCGGAACCCGGGCTATGCCCTGCTGTGCGTGGAGGTGAGGCCCGGTCAGCACCGAGTGATTGAGGCCAACTTCAATGTGGCCAAAGTGCCCGCCTTCGCGGCGCTTGTTCGCAAGGCGCCATGAGTCTGCGCATCCCCGCGCCAAGCGTGCGCTGACTCGCTCCGCATTCGCGGTCCGATCCCGTTCCAGATTTCGGTGCGGGAATCCTGAAGGTTTGGACGACGATCGATATCTACTATCGCGCCCTTCCCCCAGGTTTGGATATCAACGCAATGGTTCGCCCAATCGACGCAGCACAGCAAAACCCTCCATCCGTCAGTCAGGCAGGCGTGCACGCCCCTGAACAAGTTGGGGCTGGCAACCGCCAAGGGCGGTCACCCGCTGTGCCGGGTGGCGTCGCCAATCGCCCGATGCCGCCAGAGGTGCCTACGACCAACGACCTCATCAACGCGCGGTTCGAGGAACTGCGCCAGCAGGAGATTCGCCTGAAAGTGCCCGCCGCCGGGATCACCGACTGCACTGCGTTGCCCGCTCCGACCGACCGCCCCAACAGCCTTCACCACAGCAGCAGGTCGGTGCTGAAGTGCATGATCGAAGCTGTATTGTCCAACCCGGAAGGCACGGTCGCCATCATCAACCCCGGTGACCCTTGGTATCCGGGCGGCGGCGTGGTCGTCGATCATTTCAAGCACCAGAACCTCCCATTCGAGGAAACGCTGTGCCTGCTCGGGGAGGGGGCTTTCAAGAGTCTGCACGCTGGCCGTCGCGCGTACCCGCTGGGACCCGGATACCCCTGCGAGCGTCAGCTGTACTCCAGCAACGTGCGATTCCGCTTCAACCGACACACACTGCAGCAGCTGTGCGATGTTACGGGCAGCCCCAGGCAGAAGCTGGAAGCTCAGCGCGACCTGCTGGTGAAAGCACCGCTCGCCGCTTCGCCGGGCGATTCCCCAGCCTGGCACATGGTGACCGTGGTCGCGCCAGACAATCGCAACAGTCCCGGCTTCGACGGAGACGCGCTGTATACCGGGATGTTGCGGCAGTTCGCCCACGCTCTGGTCAATGGCCAGAAGCATGGGGTCAGAACCTACCTCCTGATGCTGTCCGGAAGCGGGTTGTTCGCGAAAACCTCAAGCGAGCCTGACGCCAGGGCGTACCCCCCCTACCAGCAGGCACTGGCGTGTGCAGCGGTCGATGCAGTCCGCTATTTTGGCAAAGGCATGGATGTGGTGATTCCTTCGCACGGAGAGCAGATCGACAAACTGATACACCTATACGAAACGCAGGCTACGGTGCCCGACGCAGTCACGTCCCGGTATCAGGGGACGCCGTTGAAACCGTCGGTGACAATGCCGCCGCTGTCGAACCCCGAAGAGTTGAGGATGCGCAGGATGTGCGGCCTGCGCTACGGTACGACCTCGAAAAACTTCGCCCTGGATAGAAATTCCGGTGTAGCCAAGGCGCTCGCGCCGCTTATCCGCGATTTCAGGAAGGTATCGATTCACCGTGTCTACGGTGTCCAGCCCCCCGTAGAGGGCCGCCAGGCTTACTGGTTCATCCGGCATGATGGCGATCCGAATGCCGACCGCGCACTGGTGAGCATCATGAACCCGGATGGGAGTCGCGAGGTGTTCGAGGTGGTCTACAGCGGCACCGCGCTACCGGAACTCGCTGCCAAGGCGAAGCTGGCACCGTCCCGATAATGTCCGGCAGCGCGCTGACGGGTCGACTCACCGGACCGACAGCGTGCTGACCAGCCTGGGCTTTTCCCGGTACAGCGCCGGGAACATCTGCTTCAACGCCGCCACCTTGGGCTGGTCGTTGATGCGGATGTACAGCGACTCGGGGTGCAGGGTCAGGTAGTTCTGGTGGTAGCCCTCGGCCCGGTGGAACGGCTTGCCGCCGTCCACCGTGGTGACCACCGGCGCGGCGTACACCTTCGCGCGCTGCAGCTGGGCGATGTAGGCACGGGTGGCGTCGCGCTGCGCGGCGTCGTCGGCGTACACCGCCGAGCGGTACTGGGTGCCGTGGTCGGGGCCCTGGCGGTTGAGCTGGGTCGGGTCGTGTACCACCGAGAAGAACACCTGCTGCAGCTGGGCGTAACTGACCTGCGAAGGATCGTAGGTCACCTGCACGGCTTCGGCATGGCCCGTGCCGCCACTGCTTACCCGTTCGTATCGCGCATCGCCGGCGCTCCCGCCGATATAGCCGGACACCGCATTGTCCACGCCCTTGATGTGCTGGAACACGCCCTGCACGCCCCAGAAACAGCCGCCGGCGAACACCACCTGCGCGCGTTTGCTGCCAGGCTGTTCCAGGTCTGCGGCGCCGCTCGGCGCAGGCACTGCCACTACGGCCTCGGCAGGTGCGGCGTGCACCGGCCGGTCCAGCCCGACCACGGCGGTAATGGTCAGCGTGGCGATCACCGCGGCAACGCCGCCGGCCACGATCTTGTCGAACGAAAGCTTCATCAGGCTCTCCCGGAATCAACCGAAGGTGAAGGCGTAGGCACGTACGCCAGGGTCGAGGAATTCGATCTCGAAGGTGCGTTCGCGCACGCCGCCGGACTGGCGGATCAGCTGGTACAGACGGTTGCCATCCACCACGCCCGTGCCGTCGGCAGCCGCGTCGCCCCCTGCGTCGGCGCCGGGCGGCTTTCCGTCCATGCGCACGCGGTAGCGCACCGGCTTGCCGTCTTCGCCCGGCGAGAGCACCAGGTGCAGGTCGCGGGCATGGAAGCGGAACGCGATGCGGCTGCCGGCGGCACTGGCCTGTGCGTCCTCGTCGCCCACGGTCCAGCGCCCGCCCAGCGCCCACTGGTTCAGTGCCAGCGTGCCCGGCACGGTGTAGTCGGCCGCGCGGTCGGCCTGCTGCCCGCCCGGTGATGCGAAGTTCTCCGCACGTGCGTGGCCCAGGTAGGTTTCCGGCGACTTCAGGTTGGCCATGTCGGCCGTGAGCTCCACGCCTTCGCGCGTGCTTCCCATTGCCACGGCCATCGGCGCGGGGGCGTCATCGGGCAGGGAATGGCCGGCCTCGCGCAGCAGGGTGCGGATGATCTGTTCGGAATGCCCGTAGTTGCCCTCACCGAACTGATGGGCACGGATGCGGCCCTGCGCGTCGATGAAGTAATGCGCCGGCCAGTAGCGGTTGTTGAAGCCGCGCCAGATCGCGAAGTCGTTGTCCAGGGCCACCGGGTAGGTGACCTTCAGGTCATCCACCGCGCGCATCACATTGCCCAGATTGCGTTCGAAGGCGAATTCCGGCGCGTGCACGCCGATCACCACCAGCCCGTGGTCGCGGTAACGCTCGGCCCATTCGCGCACGTGCGGCAAGGCGCGCAGGCAGTTGATGCAGGAGTAGGTCCAGAAATCGACCAGCACCACCTTGCCGCGCAGCCCCTCGGCAGTGAGCGGCGGGCTGTTGAGCCAGCCAGTGGCGCCGGCGAGCGACGGCAGCTCGCCTTCCACCGGCAGCGGGGCGCCGGCCGGCGCATCGGTGGCGCGCATCATCATGGCCGGCCCCGCGTCCGGCGCCTGGCCGGGCAGGGTGTCCAGCAGCCCCTGCTCCAGCCGTGCCGTACTGACGGCCGACAGTCGCGTCAGCACACCGGTGTCCCAGCCCATGGCAATGGCCACGACCGCCAGCAGCGCGGCCACGCCCAGTCCGCGCCGGATCCACTCGCCGGCGCCAAGACGCTGCTTGAGCGCGCTGAACACCCGGCCGCCGATCCAGATCGCCAGCGCCAGTGAGGTTGCCGCGCCCAACGCATAGGCCAGCAGCAGCGTGCTGGTGCCCACGCTGGCGCCCTGCAGTGCCGCGCCGGTGAGGATCAGCCCCAGGATGGGCCCGGCGCACGGTGCCCACAGCAGGCCTGTGGCCACCCCGATCAACAGCGAGGTACCCACGCCGCCGCGCCCGGCGTCCGTCGCCGCGTCAGCCCGCGCGCTGAGCCGCGCGCCCAGCCGCTGGAACGGCGACAGCAGGTGATCGGCCAGGCGCGGCAGCAGCAGCGCCAGTGCGAACAGCGCCATCACCACCAGTGCGATCCAGCGCCCGATCTGGTTGGCCTGCGCCACCCACTGGCTGCCCACCGCCGCCAGGCTGGCCACCACCGCGAACATCAGCGCCATGCCGATCAGCAGCGGCAGGCCACTGCGCAGGAACGGGCGGTCGGAGCGGGCGAACACGAACGGCAGCACCGGCAGGATGCAGGGGCTGAGGATGGTCAACACACCGCCCAGATAGGCGAGAACAAGCAGGAACATGGGAATCCTTTCAATAAACAATGGGATGCCGGACAGCGGCGGGGGTCAGGTCCGGTCCGGGGTGCCGCTGCGCGGCGGCGTGTTGAGCTTCAGAAGTACGTCCTCGTCGTCGCGGCGCGCGACGAACTGCATCGCCACACCATTCATGCAGTAGCGCAGCCCGGTCGGGCGCGGGCCGTCGTCGAACACGTGGCCCAGGTGCCCGCCGCAGCGCCGGCAGTGCGCCTCCACCCGCAGCATGCCCAAGGTGGTGTCACGGTCTTCGCCCACCGCATCGTGCAGCGGGGCCCAGAAGCTGGGCCAGCCGGTACCGCTGTCGAACTTGGTGGAGGACGAGAACAGGGGCAGGGCGCAGCCGGCGCAGGTGAACGTGCCGCGCCGGTGTTCCTTGTTGAGCGGGCTGCTGAACGGCCGTTCGGTACTCTGCTGGCGCAGCACGGCGTACTGCGCCGGGGTCAGTTGTGCGCGCCATTGCGCGTCGGTGCGCATCACCTCGAAGCGGCGGGCAGGCGTGGCGGGTGCGGCCGGGGCGGGGCCACTGCAGGCGGTCAGGCCGAACAGGCCGGCTGCGGCGCCCATAGCGCCCATGCCGAGCAGTCTGCGACGGGTGCAACGCATGGCGATCTCCCGGTCTGGAAACGATGGGGCCATGCTGCGCCCGGGCCGGTCAACGAATCCTCACGCAGGGTTAAATTTTCCGTGACACATTCAGGTCCGTCTCCGCCCACAATGCAGCCTCCTTTCCGTCACTCCCCGCGTGCCGATGAGCAGTGCAAAGCAGGTCCTGATCGTTGAGGACGACATCCATATCGCCAACCTGCTGCGCATGCACCTGCGCGACGAAGGCTATGAGGTCACCCACGCCGCCACCGGCGACGAGGGCCTGCGCCTGATCGAGGAGCAGCCCTGGAGTGCGCTGGTGCTGGACCTGATGCTGCCGGGCGTGGATGGGCTGGAAATCTGCCGGCGTGCGCGCGGCATGGCGCGCTACACCCCGATCATCATCATCAGCGCCCGGGCCAGCGAGGTGCACCGCATCCTGGGCCTGGAGCTGGGCGCCGACGATTACCTGGCCAAACCGTTCTCGATGCTGGAGCTGGTGGCGCGGGTAAAGGCGCTGCTGCGGCGGGTGGAGGCGATGGCGCAGAACGCCCGCATCGACGCTGGCGAGCTGACGGTGGCCGGGCTGCGCATCGACCCGGTGGCACGCACCGCGCAGGTGGACGGCCGCGCGCTGGAGCTGACCCCGCGCGAGTTCGACCTGCTGTATTTCTTCGCGCGCCACCCTGGCCAGGTGTACTCGCGCATGGACCTGCTCAACCAGGTCTGGGGCTACCAGCACGACGGGTACGAGCACACGGTCAATACCCACATCAACCGGCTGCGCAACAAGATCGAGCGCGACCCCGCCTCGCCGCAGCGCATCCAGACGGTGTGGGGGCGCGGCTACAAACTGGTCGATGGGGCCGAGGGCGCGCCGGCATGATCCGCCTTACCCTGTCGCAACGGTTGTCGGTGGCGTTCTTCGCGCTGCTGCTGGTGTGCTGCGGCGCGCTGATGTGGATCCAGATGCGCAGCACCACGCTGCACGAACAGGAGACGGTGCAGCGCCTGTCGCGCGGCCTGGCCGAGCACATCGCACGCAGCGGCGAGCTGATGGACGGCCGCGGCATGCGCACGGGCGAGGTGCGCGCGCTGTTCGGCAAGCTGATGGCGGTCAACCCCAGTGTGGAGGTGTACCTGCTCGACGATGAGGGCCGGATCCTCGGCCACGATGCGCCCGACGGCCACCTCAAGCGCGACCGGGTCGACCTGGGGCCGGTGCAGGCGCTGCTGCGCGACGAGCCGCTGCCGATCCTGGGCGATGATCCGCGCAGCGCCGCCGGCCGGAAGGTATTCAACGCGGCGCCACTGTTCGTGCAGGGCAGACAGGCCGGCTACATCTACGTGGTGCTGGTGGGCGAACAGCGCGAGGCGCTGGCGGCCAACATCGCGGCCAACGCCACCCTGCGCACCACGCTGTGGTCGCTGGCGATCGTGGCGGGAATCGGGCTGATCGCCGGCGCGGTGACCTTCCGCTGGGTGACCCGCCCGCTGCGGCTGCTGACCCGGCGCGTGCAGTCCTTCGACGTGGATGCCGCCGCGCCCGCGCAGGCACTGCCGCCGACCCCGCTGCGCGCTGGCGAGCGCGACGAGCTGGCGATCCTGCAGCACAGTTTCGGACATATGGGCCAGCGCCTGGGCGAGCAGTGGCAGCAGCTGCGCCAGCAGGACCTGCAACGCCGCGAGCTGGTGGCCAACATCTCGCACGATCTGCGCACCCCGTTGTCGTCGCTGCACGGTTACCTGGAAACGCTGGCGCTGAAGGACGCCACGCTGAGCGCGGAGGAACGCCAGCGCTACCTGGCCATCGCGCTGTCGCAGAGCCACAAGGTGGGCCGCCTGGCGCAGGCGTTGTTCGAGCTGGCGCGGCTGGAGCACGGCGGCGTGGTGCTGGACCGGCAGGCGTTTTCGCTGCCTGACCTGGTCCAGGATGTGTTCCAGAAGTTCGAACTGGCCGCGCAGGCGCGCCGGCAGACCCTGGCGGCGGAGATCCCGCCTGGCGTGCCGGCGGTGGACGCGGACCTGGGGCTGATCGAACGGGTGCTGACCAATCTGCTGGACAACGCGATCCGCCATACCCCGGAGGGCGGGCGGATCACGGTGACGCTGCGGGCGGTGCAGGGCGAAGTGCAGGTCAGCGTGGCCGACACCGGCCCGGGCATTCCGGCGGCGCGCCGTGACGACCTGTTCCACACCCCACCGGCATTGGGCAGCGACCGCCCGGACAGTGGCGGGCTGGGGTTGTTGATCGTGCATCGCATCCTGCAGCTGCACGGGCGCGACATCCAGCTGCTGGAGAGTCGCGAAGGCGCCCTGTTCGTGTTTACCCTGCCAGCCGCATCACGCGTGTAGCGCCGGCCGCTGGCCGGCTCCTCCATCTGCCGGCATCATGCGTGTAGCGCCGGCCGCTGGCCGGCTCCTCCATCTGCGGGCATCATGCGGAGCCGGCCAGCGGCCGGCACTACGGTTTCATACGGAGCGACCATCCGGAGGCTTCATGCGCTCGTTGATCTGCCTGGCCCTTGTGTTGTCCATCGCGCCGTCCGCCGGCGCGCAAACCTGCCCCGACACCGCCGCGCTGGAACCCGCCCGCGCGGTGGTGCGCGACCTGCAGCGCATCACCACGCCGAACGGCATCCAGGAGCAGTACGCCACGCCGATCGGTGGGCTGCGGCAGTGGCTGACGATCCGCGGCGATGACCGTGCCAACCCGGTCATCCTGTTCGTGCACGGCGGGCCGGCCAGCCCGGTCACGCCCAGCCTGTGGCAGTTCCAGCGGCCGCTGGAGGAGTACTTCACGGTGGTGGACTGGGACCAGCGCGGCGCCGGCAAGACCTATGCCGAGGCCTCCCCGGAGCAGATCGCCCCGACCCTGACCATCGAACGCTACGTCGACGATGCCATCGAGGTGGCCGAGCATCTGCGCACGCACCTGGGGCAGCGCAAGGTGATCCTGATGGCCCACAGCTGGGGCACCATCGTGGCGATGCAGGCGGCGCTGAAGCGCCCGGACCTGTTCCATGCCTACGTGGGAATCGGGCAGATCATCAACCAGGTGGAAAACGAGAAGATCAGCTTCGACTACGGGCTGGCGCAGGCGAAGGCGCATGGGAACGCCAAGGCCGTGGCCGAGCTGGAGGCCATCGCGCCCTACCCGGGCACCACGCCGATCACCCGCGAGCGGATCATCACCGCGCGCACCTGGCCGCAGTACTACGGCGGGCTGACCGCCTACCGCGACGATTCCAGCTATTACTTCGGCGCCGCCAGGCTCTCGCCGGACTACACCGATGCCGACCGCTGCAACATCGACAAGGGCAGCGTGCTCTCACTGGGGCCGTTGCTTCCCCAGATGCTGAAGGTGGACTTCAATCCGGTGACGCGCTTCCCGATCCCGGTGGTGATGTTCATGGGCCGCCACGATTACACCACCCCGACAGCGCCCACCGAGCGCTGGTTGAACGCCGTGCAGGCGCCCTTCAAGCAGGGTGTGTGGTTCGAGCATTCGGCGCACATGGTGCCCTGGGAAGAACCCGGCAAAACGTTGATGAGCCTGGTACAGATCGTGCGGCCGCTGGCGCGGTAAAAAAAAGACCCGACAGAGGGAGGGTTCTGTCGGGTCCTGGATTGCGTGGGGGGAGGGACCCACGCAAATTCTGTTTGATGCATTGCAGCATACGCCGATTGTGGTGCATTGCAACAAAAAGTTTCCGGAATGACGCGGGGATTTAGAAAAAGCAATCATTTCAATGGGTTGCCGAGCGATCTCCGCTCGCCCGGTAGCGCACGACCGTTGGTCGTGCGATCTCAACCGCGATACCGACACCCCGAGGTGCACGTCTCATGCACGGTCACTTCGCTCAAGGCGGGCAGGGACGGCTTGAGCTCGTTCCAGATCCAGATCGCCAGCCGCTCGCTGGTGGGGTTCTCCAGCCCGGGAATGTCGTTGAGGTAATGGTGGTCCAGGCGGTCGTAGATCGGCTGGAAGGCCGCTTTGACGTCGCCGAAATCCATGATCCAGCCGGTGTGTTCGCCCGGCTCGCCCTCGACCTTGAGTTCCACCCGGAACGAGTGGCCGTGCAGGCGCGCGCACTTGTGGCCCGGCGGCACGTTGGGCAGGCGGTGGGCCGCTTCGAGGGTAAAGACTTTGAAGATTTCCATGCGCCCATTGTACGGCCTGCAACCCCGGGCTTCGGACACCCTCTCCGGACGGTTGCAAACAAAAACATATCCATCCGGATGAAGAGATGTTACTTTTCGTTATATCCGCATGAAGCGATGTTATTGGCCCGTTAAGCCCTTGGCATGGGCTACTGCGGAACTTGTCGTCCACCACCCCCATTGAGTTCATGCCCAAGCACACCCTTCTTGTGGCGGCACTTTCCGCCGCTCTGGCTACGCCTTTGTCCGCGTTTGCCCTGGATACCGCCGCTGCCGCCGACGTGGCCAGCCCCGATGCCGCCACTGGTGACAGCAAGACCCTCGCCGCGGTGCGGGTGACCGGGTCCAACATCAAGCGCACCGACACCGAAACCGCGAATCCGGTGCAGGTGATTGGACGGCAGGAAATCGAAGCGACCGGCAAGGCGACCGTGGCCGACCTGCTGCGTTCGATCTCGGCCAACACCGGCAATGCGAACAACGAAACCACCAACAACGGCTGGGCGTCGGGTTCGGCCGGCATCGGTCTGCGCGGGCTGTCGCAGAAGAACACGCTGGTGCTGCTCAATGGGCGCCGGCTGGCCAACTACGGCTTCCCGGCCGGCGGCCTGTCGGACACGTTCGTCAACCTCAACGCGCTGCCGATGGTCGCCGTGGAGCGCATCGAAGTGCTCAAGGACGGTGCCTCCGCCGTCTACGGCTCGGATGCAGTGGCGGGCGTGGTCAACATCATCACCCGGCAGGATTTCCAGGGTGCGGAACTGGGTGGCAGCGTCGGCACCGCCGACCAGGGCGGGCTGGACGAGCAGAACCTGAAGTTCATCGGCGGCATCGGTGACCTGGAGGCGGACGGCTACAACATCCTGGTCAGCCTGGAAGGCTACAACCGCGAGCGTCTGGACCAGGACCAGCGCGACCTGACCAAGTCCGGCATCTACACCGACAAGCCCGGCGGCCGCTGGAACGGCTGGTCGGCCAAGGGCGCCCGCTTCCTGGTCAACGGCACTTCGGTGCCGATGCTCGACGCCAACGGCCAGTGCCCGGAGAACACCACGCTGGTGGCCAGCGCGCCGATCGACGGCCTGGCCGGCAACACCTGTGGCTTCAACCTGGCCCCGTACACCACGCTGATTCCCTCGACCAAGCGCTACCAGGCCTACGTCAACGGCACCTTCAAGGTGAACGACAACGTGGAAGCCTTCGGCGAAGTGATCTACAGCGAGATCAAGGGCGTGTCGTGGTTCGGCAGCAGCCCGTTCTTCACCCTGGAGAGCGGCCGGTTCGCACTCAACGCGGACACCGGGCTGGCCGAGCCGGTGTCGTCGAACCTGCCGGCGAGCAGCCCGTTCAACCCGTATGGCCGCGCAATCCCCATCGAGTACACCTTCTTCAACCTGGGACCCAGCTTCAAGACCAATCGCTCCACTGCCTATCGCGGTGTGGTCGGCCTGCGCGGCAGCCTGCAGGACTGGGATTGGGAAGTGGGCGCCTTCGGCGCACGCAGCAGCGAGCGTGAAACCGTCTCCGGCGGCTTCGCCAACCGCTGGACCCTGGCCGATGCGCTGGCAACCGGCAGCTATGACCTGCTGAACCCATCGGCTACGCCGCAGTCGGTGATCGACAGCATCAACCTGAGCACGCTGCGTCCGGCCGAGTCGGTGCTGCAGGGCGTGGATGCGAAGATCTCCGGCGGGCTGGGCAGCACCTGGGCGGGCCCGATCGGCTTTGCCGCCGGCCTGGAATGGCGCCGCGAGAAGCTCGATTCGGAAAACCCGTGGCAGATCGACGCCGGCCTGCAGATCCGCCCGGCGATTGCCGAAGTGCATGGCGAACGCAAGGTCACCGCCGCGTACGCCGAAGTCAACGTGCCGCTGGCCGAACGCCTGGAGCTGCAGGCCGCCGCGCGTGCCGACCACTACAGCGATTTCGGCGATGCGTTCTCGCCCAAGCTGAGCCTGCGCTGGCAGCCGCTGGACATTCTCCTGGTACGCGCAGCGGCTTCGAAGGGCTTCCGGGCACCGTCGCTGTCGGAGAATTCCAACAGCACCAGCATTGCCTATGGCAGCGTGATCGATCCGCGCGACCCGGACGTGCCAGGCTCGCGGCAGAACCCGACCTTCTTCACCGTCGGCAACAGCGACCTCAAGCCCGAACGCACCAAGAGCTACAACCTGGGCGTGGTGCTGTCGCCGTGGAGCAACACCAGCCTGAGCGTGGACTACTACCGCATCGAGCTGGAAAACCTGGTCGGCACCAACAACACCCAGACCCTGGTCACCAACGACGTACCGGGTGCGGTGACCCGCGACGAGCGCGGCAAGCTGCTGGCGGTGTTCAACCGCTACCAGAACCTGAGCGAGCTGAAGACCTCCGGCTTCGACGTGGAACTGCGCCAGCGCTTCCCCACCGAAGCGGCCGGCGACTTCTCGCTGTCCACCGCCTTCACCCACGTTCGCGACTACAGCCGCCCCACCGTGGTCGGCGGTCCGCTGGTGGATTACGCCGGCAGCAACCTGGGCGCCACCCTGCCCAAGAACAAGGCCACCACCACACTGGACTGGAGCTACGCGGACTTCCGCACCGCGCTGACCTGGTACTACACCAGCGGCTACGACCAGAAGGCCAGCGCGGCGGCCACCGCCGTGCAGGACCGGGTCGACTCCTACAGTCAGTTCGATCTGTACCTGGCCTACACCGGGCTGGAGAAGCTGACCCTGTACGCCAAGATCCAGAACCTGGCCGACGAGGAGCCGCCGTACGACGCTTCGTTCCCGGGCATCCGGGCGCCGTACGACTTCAGCCAGTACGACCTGCGCGGGCGCTACTTCACCGTCGGCTTCGATTACCGTTTCTGAGAGAGGGGTTGCTGTGACCTTGTTCCGTGGTTTTTCACGTCCCATCACCTGGCTGGTGGGCGCGCTGTGGCTGCTGTCCGCACCGGCGTTCGCGCAGAGCGCCTATTTCTTCCCGCAGGGCGGCGACTTCGATCCGTCCATCCCCACCCCGCAGCAGTTCCTGGGCTACGAGATCGGCAGCCGGTACACCCGGCACGACCAGCTGGTGGCCTACTTCAATGAACTGGCCAGACACTCCGACAAGATCAAGGTCGAGCCGATCGGCACCAGCTACGAAGGGCGCCCCCTGCTGATCGCCACGGTCACTTCGGCGCAGAACCAGCAGCAGCTGGAGACCCTGCGCCGGCAGCACGTGACCCTGGCCGACCCGGCGCAGCCGCTGTCGGCGGCCGGCAACAGCCCGGTGGTGGTATGGCTGGGCTACAGCGTGCACGGCAACGAAACCTCCAGCGGCGAAGCCGCGCTGCTGACCGCCTACTATCTGGTGGCCAACCGCAGCGCGGATACCACCCGCTGGCTGGACCGCGCCGTGGTGCTGTTCGATCCGGCGCAGAACCCCGACGGCCGTGATCGCGCCGCCAGCTGGCACAACGCCTATGCGTCCTCGCCGGCGTCGGCCGATCCAGCCGACAAGGAACACGTGGAGCCGTTCCCGCAGGGCCGCACCAACCACTACTTCACCGACCTCAACCGCGACTGGCTGGCCCTGACCCAGCAGGACACGCGGCCGAAGATCGCCTACTTCCACCAGTGGTATCCGAACGTCCAGATCGACTTCCATGAGATGGGCAAGGACAGCACCTACTACTTCGAACCGTCCCCGGCGAGCATGCACAGCCCGCTGCTGCCGGCGTCGTCCTACGCGTTCAACAAGACCCTGGCGAAGTATCACGCACAGGCGCTGGATGCGCTCGGCTCGCTGTATTACACCGGTGAGAACTTCGACAACTTTTCGCCGGTCTATGGCTCGACCTACCCGGACTTCCACGGCGCGGTGGGGGTGACGGTGGAACAGGCCAGCTCGCGCGGTCGCGTACAGGAGTCGGTCAACGGCCTGCTCACCTTCCCGTTCACCATCCGCAACCAGGTTGCCACCGGCCTGGGCACGGTGCGCGGTGCGGTCACCGAGCGCGACGGGCTGCTGAAGCTGCAGAAGGAGTTCTTCCAGTCGGCCCTGAAGCAGGCCAACCAGCAGCCGATAAAGGCCTTCGTATTTGGCGATGCCAAGGACCCCGGACTGACCCGGCGCCTGCTCGACCTGCTGCTGCAGCACCAGATCACCGTGCAGGCGCTGACCTCCACCGTGACGGTGGACGGCCAGCGCTTCGAGCCGGGCAGCGCCTACGTGGTGCCCACCGCGCAGCCGCAGTTCCGCCTGGTCCATTCGATCTTCGCCGATACGCCGCCGATCAAGGGCGACGTGTTCTACGGCAGCACCTCCTATGCGATTGCACCGGCCTACGGCGTGGCATTCGCCGGCAGCCGCAGCCGCGTCGAGGGTGGTGAGCGTATCGCCAGCCTGCCGCCCACCCGTGGCGGGGTAAGCGGCGGCCAGGCCGGCTACGCGTACGTGTTCGACTGGCGCGACTACAACGCCAGCCGCGCGCTGTATGCGCTGCAGGCCAAGGGCCTGCTGGCACGCGCCGCGTTCCAGCCGTTCACCGCCGCCACCGCCACGGGTGAGCAGGCCTTCGCACGCGGCAGTGTGGTGATCCCGGTCGCCGGCCAACCGCTGACCGGCGAAGCGTTGCTGGCCGCCGTGGACGAGGTGGCGCGCAGCAGTGGCGTGCAGGTGCATGCACTGGCCAGCGGGCAGAGCCGCAGCGGGATCGACCTGGGCAGCGACAGCGTCAAGTCACTGCGCAAGCCCGCCGTAGCGCTGGTGATGGGCGAGGGCGTGAGCGCCACCGAGATCGGCTCGGCGTGGTTCCTGCTCGACCAGCAGGTGCAGCTGCCGGCCAGCAAGCTGGACCCGGCGCAGCTGGGCAAGGTGAATCTGGACCGCTACACCACCCTCGTGCTGGCCGGTGGCACCTATGCGAGCGTCGATGCGGGCGCCGTGGCCGCGCTCAAGCGCTGGATCAATGCGGGCGGTTCGCTGGTCACCTACGGCAGCGCCGCCAAGTGGGCGATCGAACAGAAGCTCAGCGACGAAGTGCTGGGCGCGGAAGAAAAGGAACCGGACGGCGCACGCCGCGCCTTCGGCGACCAGCGCGACATCGCCGCGATCGAGCGGGTCAGTGGCAACATCCTCAGCGCGGATGTGGACACCAGCCACCCGCTGGGCTTCGGTCTGCCGCGCAACCAGCTGGCGGTGAACAAGGAAAACGGCATCAGCTTCAAGCCGAGCCGCAATCCGTTCTCCACCGTGGTGCGCATCGATGACGCGCCGCGCGTCAATGGCTACCTGTCGGAAAACAACCGCAACCGTGTCGCCGGCGCCGCGTGGCTGCTGGTGTCGCCGCAGGGGCAGGGCAACGTGGTGCTGTTCGCCGACGACCCGGCGCACCGAAAGTACTGGCACGGCACCGAACGGCTGCTGTTGAACGCGGTGTTCTTCGGCAACCTGTTGAACCCGACCAAGCCGCGCGGGTGATCGCCGCCGCGGGGGCGCTGCGCGTCTCCGCGGCAGGCATTGGGCAGTGCACGCATGGCGTGGCCTGCCCGGGACACGCAAGCCCGGCATCAGTAGCGAGCACAGTCCGTGTCAACAAAACGTATTGCGAATCATTCGCAACAGGCATAGCATGTGCGCCGCCGGGAATCGTCCGGACCGCTGTGAGCCCCGCCATGTCCCTGCGCTCTGCTTCCGCCCTCCTGCTGGCTGCGCTGGCAGTGCCTGCCGCCGCGCACACGCCGTACCTGGCCCCGGCCAGCTTCGAGGTGCGCCCCGACAGCGTCGTGACCCTGGACGCCAGCTTCGCCGAAACGTTCTTCGTGCCCGAAGTGGTGTTCGACAACAGCGACTTCGCCGTGACCCTGCCTGACGGCAGCACCCGGGCGCCGGACACCGTGCAGCGACTGAAGACCCGCGCCGTGGTGGAAACCAGGCTGCCCGGGCAGACCGGCACCTACCGCGTCAGCACCGGCAACCGACTCGGTGCGGTGTTCCGCACCTGGGAAGTGAACGGCAAGACCGAATCCTCGCGCGACCCGGCAAAGCCCCTGCCGCCGGGCGCCACGCTCACCAGCCACTACCAGAGCCTGTCGCGCTCGGAGGTCTATCTGACCGCCGGCGCCCCCACCACGCCCGCGCTCAAGCCTTATGGCGTAGGGCTGGAACTGGTGCCGGTGACCCACCCTAGCGATCTGTACCGCGGCGAGCACTTCGATTTCATCGTGCAGTACGACGGCAAGCCGTTGCCGGCCCAGAAGGTCGAGATCCACCGCGCGCTCGGCGACGGCGCGCGCCAGCCCGCGCCGGAAACGCTGACCACCGACGCCTCGGGCAAGGCCCGCTTCGCACTGGAACAGGCCGGCAGCTATCTGGCGCTGATCCGCTACCGCGGCCCCGCGCCGGCCGGCGCAGCTGCGCCGATGTACGGCAACAACTACACGCTCAGCTTCCGCGTGCTCGAACCGTAACCGCACCAACGCAAGAGGGAAACACCATGAAGACCACACTGCTCACCGTTGCCATGCTGGCCACGGTGCTGTCCCCGGCCGCGCACGCGCAGGTCGGTGCCGAAGCCGCGGACAAGGGCGTCAAGGCTGCCAGCGTGTCGCCAACCGCTGCCGCGTTCCTCGCCCAGTTCGCTACCGACGGGGCAACCAGCGTGAGCTGGGCGCAGTTCGAGGCCTTCCGCAGGCAGCGCTACGCAGACACCGACCGCAACCACGATGGCAGCGTGGACGCGCAGGAATATGTGGACGAATACCTTCAGCGTTTCGATGCGCGCCTGGCCACTGCCCGGGCCGGGCACCTGAAGCAGACCGATACCCGCTTCAAGGCACTGGATCGCAACAGCGACGGCGCGATCAGCCGCGCGGAGTACGACGCCGCAGGCGAGCGCACCTGGGCCGGTTACGAGAAGTCGCAGAACGCCACCTCGGAAAGCGCGGCCGCCACCGCACGCGACCCGCTCAAAATGCCGACCTCGCACACCGCCAACGGCATGCTGGAGCTGTACGACCGCAACAAGGACGGTGCGGTGGACCGCGCGGAGTTCGACGCCGTTCGCGCGGCCAGCTTCGCCGCCACCGATACCGACGGCAGCGGGTCGCTGTCGCTGGTGGAATACACCGCCGAGTTCGACGGCCGGCTGGAACAGCAGCGCGTGCGCGTACGTGCCGACGCACAGCGCCAGGCGGGCGTTCGTTTCGCGGCGCTGGACACCGACAAGGACGGACGCATGACGTTCGCCGAGTACCAGGCATCGGGCAAGCGCATGTTCACCCGCGCCGACAGCAACGGCGACGGTGTGGTCGACGCACGCGATCCCGAACCGGCCGCTGGCGCCCACTCGGCCAACGGCAACCGTTGATCGCACCTCACTGACATCCCGCCCCCAAGCCCCGCACGGTCGCTCAGACCGCCGCAGCCAGGAACGGCCCGCACCGCCTTTTCCTCTTTTCTGCGGAGTTCTCCAATGAAGTTGTCCCTCTCCCTGCTCACGCTGGCGGTAGCCGCGTGCCTGTCCAACCCTGCACGCGCCGATGCCCCGGCCGACGCCAGCACGCTGGACACCGTGCGTGTCGAGGCCGAACGCGCGCAACGTGCCAGATCCGCCAACCAGAACGTCACCGTGCTGACCGCCGCCGACCTCGATGCGGAAATGGCCAACAACATGGAAGAAGCGATCCGCTATATCCCCGGCGTGAGCATCGTCGACATGGGCCGCTTCGGCGACAACGGCTTCAACATCCGCGGCCTGGAAAGCGACCGGGTGGCGATCACCGTGGACGGGCTGAGCCTGGGCGAATCGGTGGAAACGGCACGATCCTACGAGTTCTTCCGCGGCGGCCGGGGGGATGTGGACATCGACACGCTCAAAAGCCTGGCGGTGGTGAAGGGCGCCGATTCGATCAGTGCCGGCAGCGGCGCGCTCGGGGGCGCGGTGGTGTTCACCACCAAGGACCCGGCCGACTACCTGGACCCGGCCGGGAACGACACCCATCTCGGCTTCAAGGCCGGGTATTCGGGCGCGAATGACGAAGCCATGGGCACGCTGACCTTCGCCAACCGCACCGGCATCGTGGAATCGATGCTGGTCTACACGCGCCGTGAAGGCCATGAAACCGAGTCCTACTACGACACGACGAACGACTCCATCGGTGTCGGCCGACGCACGCCGGACCCGGTCGACAGCACCCGCGACAACCTGCTGGGCAAGCTCGACCTGCAGTTGAACGACGCCCACACGCTGGGCTTCATGTGGGAGCGCGGGCGCGCCACCAACGATGTGGACAACCTTTCGCGGGTGTACGCACCCGGCTATCTGACCCGCCAGGGCCACGACAGCAACGACCGCGACCGCTACGGCGCGCACTACCAGTGGCGGGCCGAAAGCTCGCTGTTCGATACCCTTGAGGCGCAGCTGGATCGCCAGGTCACCGAAAGCCGCGGCATCACCACCATCACCGCCGGCAGCGGCTGCCCGGGCGGCGCGGTGCCGTGCCTGCGCAGCGAGAACCGCGCCACCGAACAGACGCTGGATCGCGCCGCGCTGGATTTCAGCAAAGCCTTCGGCACCGGCGCCGCGCAGCACGATCTGGTGTACGGCATGGCCTGGCAGCAGCGCGATGTGGACTTCACCGCCGTGGATACGCGTTGGAATGCCGCCGGCGCGATCGCGTCGGTGGAGATCGACCCGCGACAGGTGCCGAAAACCGATGTTGAGAACTGGAACGTCTACCTGCGTGACAGTGTGCGCCTGTTCGACGAACGCCTGATCATGAGCGCCGGCGCGCGTTACGACCGTTACGACTATTCGCCGCAGGTGGATGCCAGCTTCGTCGACCGTACCGGCACGGTGCGTGACGTGTCGTTCGCCGCACCGAGCTGGCAGGTGGGCGCGGAGTTCCGCTTCCTGCCCGCGCATTCGCTGTGGGCGCAGGTGGGCCGCGGCTTCCGTGCGCCGTCGGTGGCCGACATGTACTCACCCACCAGCACCACCACCCTGATCGATGCGCAGACCGGGCAGCCGCTGGTGTTCAACGACACGGTGTCCAACCCAGATCTGTCCTCGGAAAAGAGCCTGAACGTCGAGCTGGGCTACCGCTGGAGCACCGAGCGCGCGCAGCTGGGTCTGTCGGTGTTCCGCGACCGCTATGACAACTTCATCGAATACAGCACGCTGACCCAGCAGATTCCGGGCGGCTTCCGCACCACCGCCAACGGGCCGATCCTGTACCAGCGCGCCTACACCATGCCCACCAACGCGGGACAGGTGACGGTGAAGGGCGTGGAGCTGGAAGGGCGCATGCAGTTCAACGACGCCTGGTCGGCCCGGCTGGCGGCTTCGTACAGCGAAGGCAGGAAGCAGAATGGCGACCCGCTGGAAAGCATCGTGCCGCCCAGCGCGGTGCTGGGCGTGCGCTATGCGCCTTCGCCGGTCTGGAATGTCACCGCCGCCGTGACCCATGCCCTGGCCAAGGACGCCGACGATGCCTATACCACCGCGGCCAACGGCACGGTGAGCACCCCGGCCTGGCTGGACAAGGCTGACGGCTACACCGTGCTGGACCTGTTCGGCAGCTGGAACATCAGCGACCAGTGGCGGTTGAGCGCCGGCATCTACAACCTGACCAACCGCGAGTACTACCTGTGGCAGCGGGTGCGCGGGGTCTACCAGGGCAGCAACACGCTGTATGGCTACGTCAACGACGAAGGCATCGGTCGCTACAGCGAGCCCGGGCGCAACGTGCGCGCAACCATTGCGTACCGCTGGTGAACCCGATCCGTTGGTAAACAGAAAAGGGCGACGCAATGCGTCGCCCTTTTTCTGTTTACCGGTGCTGTCGACAATCAGCTGGCGCGGCCGCCGCCACCGCCCTGGCCGCGGCCACCACCGCCACGGCGCTGGCCCTGCGGCTGGCCGCCGCGCGGGGCACCATTGCCGGCGCCACGGCCTGCACCGCGCGCGGCGCCGTCACGCTGGCCGCCACCGGTCTTGGCACCGGCGTGGGCGTGGCGCGGGGCATCGCCGTGCGGGCGACGCGCATGTGACTGCCTGCGCGGCGCGCGATCGCCGCCCGGCACCTCGGCCTTGCCCGGCGCGCTGTTGCCCCAGCGGATCGGGGTCTGCGGCTCGAAGCCCGGCACATCGCGGATGTCCATGTCCTTGTCGAGCAGGCGCACGATCTGGCGCAGCAGCTTGGCTTCGTCCTGGGCCACCAGCGAAATCGCCTGGCCGGTGGAGCCGTTGCGGCCGGTACGACCGATACGGTGCACGTAGTCTTCCGGGACCATCGGCAGGTCGTAGTTGATGACCTTCGGCAGTTCGTTGATGTCGATACCGCGTGCGGCGATGTCGGTGGCCACCAGCACGGTCACGCGGCCGGCCTTGAAGTCGCCCAGCGCACGCAGGCGCTGGCCCTGGCTCTTGTTGCCGTGGATCGCCGCGGTCTTGATGCCGGACTTCTCCAGGAACGTGGCCAGCTTGTCGCAGCCATGCTTGGTACGGCCGAACACCAGCGTCTGCTCACGGCTGTCCTGGGCCAGCAGGTGCAGCAGCAGCTCACGCTTGCGCGCGCCATCGACCGGGTGCACGCGGTGGGTGATGGTTTCGGCCACGGTGTTCTTCGGGGTGACCTGGATCTGCGCCGGGTCGCGCATGAACTCCAGTGCCAGCTGCTTGATGCTTTCCTCGAAGGTCGCCGAGAACAGCAGGGTCTGCCGGTTCTGGCGCGGCAGCTTGGCCAGGATCTTCTTGATCGACGGCAGGAAGCCCATGTCGAGCATGCGGTCGGCTTCGTCCAGCACCAGGATCTCGATACCGGACAGGTCGACGCTGCGACGCTCCAGGTGGTCGATCAGGCGGCCCGGGCAGGCCACCAGCAGGTCCACGCCACGGCGCAGGACATCGAACTGGTTGCCCATGCCGACGCCGCCGTAGATGCAGGCGCTGGGAATGCGCAGGTACTTGCTGTAGCCGCGCAGGCTGTCATGCACCTGGGTGGCCAGTTCGCGGGTCGGGGCCAGCACCAGCGCACGCGGCTTGCGCGGGCCGTTCACGGCCTGCGGGTTGGTGGCCAGGTGCTGCAGCAGCGGCAGGCCGAACGCGGCGGTCTTGCCGGTGCCGGTCTGCGCGCCCGCCAGCAGGTCGCGGCCTTCCAGGGCCAGCGGGATCGCCTGCTCCTGGATCGGGGTCGGGTTTTCATAGCCCTGCTCGGACAACGCGCGCAGCAGGAACGGGGCAAGGCCCAGGTTTTCAAAAGACATCGGGTGGAAGCTCCAAAGACGAAGTAACGCCAGGCCGAATGGCCGGACGCAAGGCAGATCGTTGAGATCGGCTTGACTCGGAGCGTTCCCGTGAACCGCGCTGCGAGAATTGAGTGCAGCCGGCGCGGTGCGCAGACTGGAATGCATGACGAATGGCGTCGGAGTGGGGGCGGGCGATGGATCGGTGATCCAGATCGCCGGCGATCCCGAAGGGAAACGGACGGCCGCTGCAGACCCCGGCATTGTAACGGAACTGAGACTGGCATAACAAATGCCCCGTTCAGGTTCGGGGCCATGACCACGCCGGCATCATGGGGATGGTTTATGTTCGTTGCCGCAATGCACCTTGGCAGCCCCACGCATTTGGTTACACTCGAAACCTATTTTTCTGCGATCCCGGATACCCACCCATGAAGCTTGGTTCTCTGAAGGAAGGCGGCCGCGACGGCACCCTGATCGTGGTCTCGCGTGACCTGCGCCACGGCGTGCGCGCCACCGGGATCGCCGCCACCCTGCAGCAGGCGCTGGAAGACTGGAGCCACCTGGCGCCGCGCCTGAACGCCCTGTACGAGTCGCTCAACGACGGCAGCGCCGACGGGGTGTTCGACATCGACCTGCAGGCGCTGGCCGCGCCGCTGCCGCGCGCCTATGAATTCGTGGACGGCAGCGCTTACCTGCCGCATGTGGAACGCGTGCGCCGCGCCCGTGGCGCCGACGTGCCGGAAAGCTTCTACACCGACCCGCTGATGTACCAGGCCACCAGCGCCGGCTTCCACGGCCCGCGCGATGCGGTGAAGGTGATCAGCGAGGAGTACGGCATCGACCTGGAAGCCGAGCTGGTGGTGATCACCGACGACGTGCCGATGGCGGTCACCCCGGAACAGGCGGCCGGCCACATCCAGCTGATCGGTCTGGTCAATGACGTCTCGCTGCGCAACCTGATTCCGGGCGAACTGGCCAAGGGCTTCGGCTTCCTGCAGTCCAAGCCGCGCTCGGCGCTGTCGCCGGTGTTCGTCACCCCCGATGAGCTCGGCGAGGCTTGGCAGGACAGCAAGGTGCACCTGCCGCTGGTGACCCACGTCAACGACGCCTGGTTTGGCGCGCCCGAAGCGGGCGTGGACATGCAGTTCAACTTCGCCCAGCTGGTCGCGCATGCGGCCAAGACGCGCCCGCTGGGTGCTGGCGCCATCGTCGGCTCGGGCACCATCGCCAACGAGGACACCAGCAAGGGCGCATCCTGCTTTGCCGAGCAGCGCACGGTGGAAACCCTGCGCGACGGCAAGCCGAGCACGCCGTTCATGTCCTTCGGCGACGTGGTCCGCATTGAAATGTTCGATGCGGCGGGCGGGAGCATCTTCGGTGCGATCGAGCAGCGCATCGAACAGGCCCAGCGGCCCTGAGGCCCCGATGAGCGCAGCCATGGACCGGATCGAACTCTTCAGTTACTGGCGCTCCAGCGCTGCGTACCGCGTGCGCATCGGCTTGAATCTGAAGGGGCTGGAGCATCAGATCACGCCGGTGCATCTGGTCCGCGATGGCGGCCAGCAGCACAGCGAGGGCTATGCCGCGCTCAATCCGCAGGAGCTGGTGCCCACCCTCTGCCATGGCGAGCAGGTGGTGCACCAGTCGATGGCGATCCTGGAATACCTCGACGAGGTGTTCCCGGAGCCGGCGCTGCTGCCCGACGATGCAGCGGGCCGGGCCCGGGTGCGTGCGCTGTCCCAGCTGGTGGCGTGCGACATCCACCCGCTCAACAATCTGCGGGTCATGCAGTTTTTCAGCGATACCTGGAACGTGCCGCAGCCCGAGCGCGAGGACTGGACCCGGCACTGGATGCGGGTCGGGTTCGATGCGATGGAGCGCATGCTGGTCGAATCGGTGGAAACCGGGCGCTTCTGCCACGGCGACACGCCGACGATGGCCGACTGCTGCCTGGTGCCGCAGCTGTTCAACGCACGGCGCTTCACCCTGGACCTGGGGCCCTACCCGACCCTGGTGCGGATCGAGGAGGCGTGCCTGGCATTGCCGGCATTCGATGCCGCGCGGCCTGAAAACCAAGCCGACGCCGCCTAGCGCGTATCGACCAACGGTCGATGACTACCGGTGTGATGCCCCGTCGCGGTTGCCGCCGGTCGGATACCCGGCGGTAGGTGCCGACCGTTGGTCGGCACGCCTCACCGTCAAAACCCGTGCGTGATCGCCGCCGGGGTGGCTGCCGAATAATCCGCGTACGGATCGTGCTCGCCGCTGCCGCCTTCGGACAGGCGGAACTTCAGCGCCAGGCCGTCGCGCGAATCGGCCGCGCGCAGCGCTTCTTCCTGCTCGATGATGCCGCTCTTGGCCATCCGGAACAGGCACTGGTCGAAGCTTTCCATGCCTTCTTCCAGCGAGGCTTCCATCGCCGCCTTGATCTCGTGCACCTGGCCGCGGCGCAGCAGGTCGCGGATCATCGGCGTGTTGATCAGCACCTCGGTGGCCGGCAGGCGGCGCCCGTCCTGGCCCTTGACCAGGCGCTGGGAAATCACCGCGCGCAGGTTCAGCGAGAGGTTCATCAGCACGTTGCGGTGCGCGCTCTCGGGGAAGAAGTTGAGGATGCGCTCGATGGTCTGGTCGGCGTTGTTGGAATGCAGCGTGGCCAGGCACAGGTGCCCGGTTTCGGCGAAGGCGATGGCCGCCTCCATGGTTTCGGCATCCAGGATTTCGCCGATCAGGATCACGTCCGGCGCTTCACGCATCGCGTTCTTCAGCGCGTTGTGGAAGGCGTGGGTGTCCAGCCCCACCTCGCGCTGGTTGACGATCGACATCTTGTGCTTGTGCAGGTACTCGATCGGGTCCTCGATGGTGAGGATGTGCCCGGTCGTGGTGCTGTTGCGGTGGTCGATCATCGAGGCCAGCGAGGTCGACTTGCCCGAGCCGGTTGAACCCACCACAAGCACCAGCCCGCGCGGGGTCATGATGACGTCCTTCAGGACCTGCGGCAGGTTGAGCTCTTCAATGCTGGGAATCTTGCTGCGGATGGCACGGATGACCATGCCGACCTCACCGCGCTGCTTGAACACGTTGACGCGGAAGCGCCCCGCGTCGGGCAGGGCAATGGCCATGTTGAGCTCCAGGTCGCGCTCGAACTGGGGCACCTGGCCTTCGTCCATGAGCGAATAGGCGATCTTCTTGACCATCCCGGGCGGCAGCCCGGTGTTGCCCAGCGGGTACAGCTTGCCCTCGATCTTGATGTACACCGGGGCCCCGGTGGTCAAGAACATGTCCGAAGCGTTCTTTTCGGTCATCAGCTTCAGGAAATAGCCGATATCCATGCGAAATGTTTCCCCAACAATCGGCGACATGCCATTGCAAGCACGCCGCAGGCTTCCGACAATGGCCGCGCACCTTCTTCCGGCGAACGGCACCCCCAATGAACCTTAGCTTCGCACAAATGCGGCGTACCCCGTATGTAGTTTTGACCAGTTGCGTGATGGCGTGCGCATTCGCACTGGCCGGTGCCGCCCAGGCCCAGGACGGCGCGCTCGAGCTGATGCAGGCCCGCCAGGCGGTGGACAAGGCCACCCAGGCCGACGCCGACCAGTACGCCCCCGACCTGATTGCCGTGGCCCGCCAAGGCCTGGAACAGGCCCAGCGGGCCGCCGGCGACCGCCGCGAGCGCAAGAACGCCCCGACCCTGGCCGTGCGCGCCACCGCCGACGCCGACCTGGCCCGTGCCCGCAGCGAAGAGGCCACGGCCACCGCCCAGCTGCAGCTGCGCCGCAACGAGGTGACCCAGCTCGAACGCCAGCTGGCCGCCGGGGAGGACCGCCGATGAAGACGACCGCCCTGCGCCTGTCGCCCCTGCTCCTGGCCGCCGGCCTGGCCCTGTCCCCGCTGGTCTTCGCCGCGGAAGACCCGGCCGTGGCCCAGCTCACCCAGCGCCTGATGGCGATCCAGGCCAACCCGGACACCAACGAACTGGCCGCCTTCGAACGCCTGCAGGCCCAGCAGGCCATCGCCACGCTGGCCAACGCCAAGCGCCGCGACCTCGACCAGGCCCGCTACCTGGCCGACCGCCGGGTCGAGATCGCCGAAACCAGCGTCCGTGCCGCACTGGCCAGGCGTGAAGTGGCCCAGCTTGAGCGCACCCGCAGCGACCTGCTGATCGAAGCCAGTCGCCGCGACGCCCAGCGCGCCCGCCAGGAAAGCGAACGCCTGCGCGTGCAGGCGCAGATCCAGGCCGAAGAGTCCGAACGCCTGCGCCTGGCTGCCGAAACCGAGGCGCTGGCCCGCCAGGATGCCGAAACCGCGCTGACCAGCGTGGCCGGCAAGCAGACCGCACGGCTGAGCGCGGCCCAGCAGAACGCGGCCAAGCTGGCCCGGGAAGAGGCCGAGCTGGTCTCGGGCAGCAAGCTGCCGGGCTCGAAGTTCGACGGCCGGGGTGAAGTCTTCACCTTCGCCGGTGACGCCTTCGCCAGTGGCAAAGGCACGCTCTCCGGCGGCGCCAAGGGCCAGGCCAAGGCCCTGGCCGAGTACCTGAACATCGGCAAGAAGGGCCGGGTCCGGATCGAAGCCTATGACGCCGCCGCCGGGGTGGGGCAGCAGCGGGCCGAGGCGCTTCGCGATGCCCTGGTGGGCGCCGGGGTCAGCGCCAGCCGTCTGCAGGTGAGCGGCAAGAAGGCGGCTGCCACCAAGGCCCGGTCGGCCGAGGTCATCATCGCCCCTTGATCGCCGGTGTCATGACCAACGGTCATGACCTGCCTGGTTGCATCTATTGGTAGGTCACGACCGCCGGTGTCATGACCAACGGTCATGACCTACCTGGTTGCATCTATTGGTAGGTCACGACCGTTGGTCGTGACCGCGTCAGAATGACGCAACCTCCTGTTTTTGTTTAAATTTCGTTGAACTGCGTGTTCAGCCTGAACCTCGACTGGAGCCCGCCGGCGATTTCAAACGAAACCCTTGAACCGGCCCTTGGGCAGGCGTAGGGTCGGTTGTCCGGGTTGCCTTCCGCGACCCGGACGATTGGAGGGCCGGGCCGATGTACCGAGGGCACGAACCAGCGCAGTCTGCAGGCGGGATTCTCCCGGCTGGGCACACGGGTTCGGCTGCGGTTGCGGTTGATGCCGGCGCTCCTCCCGAAGCAACGCCCCGTGCCGTCCCGGCCGGGGCGTTCTTGTTTGTGCAGCAGACGCAACAGGAGGTCCATCATGTTTGAAGGTCAGCCCCAGAGTGAAATCGACGCCCGCCGCCAGCGGGATCCGGAATTCAAGGCGCTTTACGAACGGCACCAGAAGTTGAACAAGAAATGTATGGATGCCGAACTGGGCGTACTTCCGATAGATGGTCTAACTCTGGGCCAGATGAAGCGTGAGAAGCTGTACGCCAAGCAGAAGCTGGAACGGCTGTATTCCTCCCCCGTGAATTAATGTCCGCCCCGTGCCGACCGACGGTCGGCACGACCCAGGCAATGCCGACCGACGGTCGGCACCACCCCACCGCCGCGGGCGGTGTCCGTCTCCTCGTCGATGGGCACCGTCCGCGTCGCTCTTTCCGGTAACGGCCAGACATGCGTGGCGTGCCGCAATCTTCTATCGGATAATCGGGGGTCCGGCCGCATTGCGGCGCGAACCGATGTGACCCGATGGCAATCCACTCCTCCGTACTCGACCTCATTGGCAAGACCCCGATCGTCAAGGCCCAGCGCCTGGATACCGGTGTCTGCGAGCTGTATCTCAAGCTCGAAAGCGCCAATCCGGGAGGGTCCATCAAGGACCGCATCGGCCTGTCCATGATCGAGGCCGCCGAAAAGCGCGGCGAGCTCAAGCCGGGGGCCACCCTCGTCGAGGGCACCGCCGGCAATACCGGCCTGGGCCTGGCCCTGGTGGCCCAGCAGAAGGGCTACAAGCTCATTCTGGTGGTGCCGGACAAAATGAGCCGCGAAAAGATCTTCAACCTCAAGGCCATGGGCGCCGAAGTGCGCCTGACCCGCTCGGACGTGGCCAAGGGCCACCCCGAGTATTACCAGGACATGGCCAAGCGCGTGGCCGAGGAAACCCCCGGCGCGTACTTCATCAACCAGTTCGGCAACCCCGACAACCCGGCGGCGCACGAATTCGGCACCGGCCCGGAGATTCTGGAGCAGATGGACGGCGATCTGGACGCCATCGTGTTCGGCTGCGGCAGCTCCGGCACCATGACCGGCCTGTCGCGTGCCTTCGCCACCCTCTCGCCGAAGACCGAGCTGGTCCTGGCCGACCCGGTCGGCTCGATCCTGGCCGAATACATCAATGACGGGGTGCTAAACGACAAGTCGGGCAGCTGGCTGGTGGAAGGCATCGGCGAGGATTTCCTGCCGTCCATCGCCGATTTCAGCCGGGTCACCAAGGCCTATGCGATCAGCGACGCCGAAAGCTTCCATACCGCGCGCGAGCTGCTGGGCAAGGAAGGCGTGCTGGGCGGCTCCTCGACCGGCACCCTGCTGGCGGCGGCGCTGAAGTACTGCAAGGAGCAGACCACCCCGAAGAAGGTGCTTGTGCTCGTCTGCGACACCGGTAACAAGTACCTCTCCAAGATGTACAACGACTACTGGATGCTGGACAACGGCTTCCTGGAGCGCCCGCAGACCGGCGACCTGCGCGACCTGATCCTGCGTCCGTACGGCCAGCGCGACACCGTGGTGATCGGCCCGAACGACCTGCTGACCACCGCTTACCAGCGCATGAAGCTGTACGACGTCTCGCAGCTGCCGGTAATGGATGGCGACCAGCTGGTGGGCATCGTCGACGAAAGCGACGTGCTGCTGCACGTCTACGGCGACGAATCGCGGTTCCGCGACAAGGTCGCCACGGCCATGGTCAGCAAGCTGGACCGGCTGGACGTGAAGTCGCCCATCGAGGCCCTGCTGCCGGTGTTCGACCGCGGCCAGGTGGCGATCATCATGGACGGGGGCAGCTTCCTGGGCCTGATCACCCGGATCGACCTGCTGAACTTCCTGCGCCGCCGGGTGCAATGACGGCGTGTTGGCCGACGTTCAGCCTCGAACCTGCGTTTATTTGCGTCAAAGCCTGATTAAGCCTGCGCTGATAGACTTCCGCTCCATTTGAAGGGCCCCCCGTCGGGGGCTCTCACTCGCTGGGAAACTCCATGTCCAACCCTGCATCCTCCGGGCACTCCGACCGTTCGCTTGCTCTGGCCACCCTGGCCATCCACGGCGGGCAGTCGCCCGACCCGAGCACCGGCGCGGTGATGCCGCCGATCTATGCGACCTCCACCTATGCGCAGTCCAGCCCGGGCGAGCACCAGGGCTTCGAGTATTCGCGCACCCACAACCCGACCCGCTTCGCCTACGAGCGCTGCGTGGCCTCGCTGGAGGGCGGCAGCCGCGGCTACGCCTTCGCGTCGGGCATGGCCGCCACCTCTACGGTGATGGAACTGCTGGATGCGGGCAGCCACGTGGTGGCGATGGACGACATCTATGGGGGTACGTTCCGCCTGTTCGAGCGCGTGCGTAAGCGCACCGCCGGCCTGCAGTTCAGCTTCGTCGACCTGACCGACCTGGCTGCCCTCGAAGCCGCGATCACCCCGCAGACGAAAATGGTCTGGATCGAGACCCCGACCAACCCGATGCTGAAGATCGTGGATATTGCCGCGGTCGCCGCCATCGCCAAGCGCCACGGGCTGATCGTGGTGGTGGACAACACCTTCGCCTCGCCGATGCTGCAGCGCCCGCTGGCGCTGGGCGCCGACCTGGTCCTGCACTCGGCCACCAAGTACCTCAACGGGCACTCGGACATGGTGGGTGGCATGGTCGTGGTCGGCGACAACGCCGAGCTGGCCGAGCAGATGGCCTTCCTGCAGAACTCCATCGGCGGCGTCCAGGGCCCGTTCGACAGCTTCCTGGCCCTGCGTGGCCTGAAGACCCTGCCGCTGCGCATGAAGGCGCACTGCGCCAATGCGCTGGCCCTGGCCCAGTGGCTGGAAAAGCACCCGGCGGTGGAAAAGGTGATTTACCCGGGCCTGACTTCCCATCCGCAGCACGCGCTGGCCACCCGCCAGATGAACGGCTACGGCGGCATTGTGTCGATCGTGCTGAAGGGCGGTTTCGAGGCGGCCAAGCGCTTCTGCGAGAAGACCGAGCTGTTCACCCTGGCCGAGTCGCTGGGCGGGGTGGAGAGCCTGGTGAACCATCCTGCCGTAATGACCCATGCCTCCATTCCTGTGGCTCGCCGCGAGCAACTGGGCATCAGTGATGCGCTGGTGCGGTTGAGTGTGGGGGTGGAGGAGCTGGGGGATCTGCAGGGGGATCTGGAACGGGCGTTGGGTTGAGCGTTGCTTCGTCATCCTGTCCTTCCCCTCTTGAGAACACATCTGAATGATTAGTGGCGCGCAACGTAAACTTGAACTGTTCTGGGCCCTTTCCCGGCGTGAAATCACCGCCCGGTTCAAAGGCTCGTATGGCGGCTTGTCCTGGTACGTGATCCAGAACCTTCTGTTGCTGACCCTGTACTCGTTCGTTTTCGGAACCTTGTTCAAGAGTCGTTGGGGGCAGGGCGATCAACCGGCTGGCAACTTCACCATCGCTTTGTTCATCGGTTTGATCGTGTTCAATCTGTTCGCCGAGTGCGTCACGCGTGCACCTACCCTCATCCTGGCCAATGCCAACTACGTCAAGAAGGTTGTGTTTCCGCTCGACGTGCTCCCGGCAGTCACGTTGGCCACGGCGATCTTCAATGCGTTCGTGGCCATGCTCGTGCTCGTTGGCGTGTCCTGGTATCTCGAGTCGCCGATGCATTGGGAAGGACTTTGGATCCCGCTGATCCTCGCACCACTGATGGTGCTGATTCTGGGCGTGAGCTGGCTGTTGGCTGCCTTGGGTACTTATATTCGCGACATCAACCAGATGGTGACACTGTTGGTCAGCGCCTTCATGTTCCTCTCCCCGCTGTTCTACCAGATCACTTCGTTGCCCAAGGCCGCGCAGGGCTGGGTGCAGCTCAATCCGCTTACCCTGCCGATGCAGGAGGCGCGCGCAGCGCTGATGCTCGGTGAAACCCCCGATTGGTCTGCCCTGGGTATCTACATGTTGGTCGCGCTCCCCATAGCGGCACTGGGTTATGCCTGTTTCCAGAAGCTGCGCGGAGGATTCGCAGATGTCCTCTGAAGTCTCCATCCAGGTACGCGGCCTGTCCAAGTGCTATCAGATCTACGAAAAGCCGGCGCACCGCCTCTGGCAGGGTCTGCTTGGAGGTCGCAAGCAGCTGTATCGTGAATTCTGGGCGCTTAGTGACGTTGACTTCAGTGTGCACAAAGGCAGCACCTTCGGGGTCATCGGCAAGAACGGATCGGGCAAGTCAACGCTGCTCCAGATCGTCTGTGGCACCCTCTCGCCCACGAGTGGAACGGTGGAGCGTGTCGGCAAGGTCGCAGCGCTGCTGGAACTGGGGGCTGGCTTCAATCCGGAGTTCACCGGCCGGCAGAATGCCATTCTGAGTGGTGGCATCTATGGATTGACCACCGCCGAAATCAACGAGCGGCTGCCATCCATCATCGACTTCGCCGAGATCGGCGAATTCATCGACCGTCCGGTGAAGACCTATTCAAGCGGCATGTTCGTCCGCCTGGCGTTCTCCGTCATCACGCATGTGGACGCCGAAATTCTGGTGATCGACGAGGCCTTGGCCGTGGGCGACGCCCAGTTCACCCAGAAGTGCATGCGCTGGCTGCGAAAGTTCAAGGAGACCGGCACGCTGGTGTTCGTCAGTCATGACAGTGGGGCGGTCCGAAGCCTGTGCGATCAGGCGATGTGGATCGACCATGGCCGTGTCCAGGCGATTGGCGATGCGAAGAGCGTGACGGAGAAGTACCTGGCCTCATTGTTCAACCAGTCGCAAAGCGGCGGCATTCCCAGCGACCACGCCGTGCAGGACGTGCTGGGCGCCGCGGACTGGAAGGACCAGCGTCAATCCCTGATCAACGCAAGCTCTTTGCGCAACGACCTGGAGATCATGCGCTTTACCCCCGATGCCGTGTCGTTCGGGCAGGGAGGCGTCGACATCACCCAGGTGGTACTGGAGGATCGCGACAACAACCCATTGTCCTGGGTCGTGGGCGGTGAGGCCGTATCGCTGGTCATCCAGGCGCGCGCATCCGTGGATCTCCATCAACCCATCGTGGGGTTCTTCCTCAAGGACAAGCACGGCCAGACACTGTTCGGCGACAACACCTATCTGACCTACCTGGACGCGCCGCCGATGGTCAGCGCGGGCGAACGTTTCCGCGCTGTGTTCAGCTTCCCCATGCCGATTCTGCCGGTGGGTGACTACAGCTTTGACGTTGCCATCGCCGAAGGCACTCAGTTGGATCATCGCCAGCTCAAGTGGGGTCATGATGTGGTGATCGTGCGCTCGGTTTCGACCAGTGTTTCGACAGGACTGGTCGGAATTCCCATGTTGGACGTCGGGATCGAGGTGGATGCCAATGAAGATTGAAGACCGCGTTTCCCCCTACGATTACAGTTTCGATGCCGCAGGTCCCAGCACGGCAGCGCGCATTGCGCGCCTGGTTGGAAACGGGCAGCGCGTACTTGAACTCGGCTGCGGTTACGGCGTGATCTCGCGTCAGTTGAGCCGCGCCCAGCAGTGCAAGGTGACCGGGGTGGAGATCGACAGCACCAGCGCCGAACAGGCACGTCCTTACCTGGACGCGCTGTACGTGGGCTCGCTGGAAGACGACGCGTGGCTGGAGGCCGTGCGCGGCACATACGACGTCATCGTCTGCGCCGACGTGCTGGAGCACCTCCGCGATCCAGCGCACACCCTTACGCAGCTGGTACCCCTGCTTGCACCGAATGGACGGCTGGTCGCATCCGTGCCCAATGTCGGGCACGCCGGCATCATTGCCGCGTTGTTCGGCGGTCGCTTCGACTACACGCCGACGGGCCTGCTGGACGAGACCCACCTGCGCTTCTTCACCTGGGACTCGCTGGAGCGCATGCTCAACCGCGCCGGGCTGAGCGTCGTGCAGCGTGAAACCGTCCACGCTGGTGGCAATCACGAGCAGTTCATCCAGTACTGGCAGCCGCTTCCGGACGCCATCAAGCAGATGCTCAATGCCCATCCGACCGCGAACATCTTCCAGTTCGTGCTTGAGGCCGTACGCTGCGATGAACCGCAGCGACGTTGGCTGGAAGAGGATGCCGCAGCCCTGCAGCGATGGTCGCGCGAGGTGTCGGGTGGTTGAAGCTACGAGCAGCACGAAGCCTATCGTGCCCCGCGTAAGCGTGGTAATCCCGTCGTACAACCACGCCCGTTTCATTGGCGAGGCGATCGACTCGGTGCTCTCGCAGTCGATGTCGTCGCTCGAGCTCATCGTGATCGACGATGGCTCGCGGGACGACTCGGTCAACATCGCGGCCGCCAGAGCGGCCGATGACGAGCGCGTGCGCGTCATCCGCCAGAAGAATGCCGGCTCGCATGGTGCCATCAATCGAGGCCTGAAACTGGCGCGCGGCAGCTGGTTGGCCATTCTCAATTCGGATGATATCTGGGAGCCAACCCGGCTCGAACAGATGCTGGCGCAAGCGGAGCAGGACAATGCTCAGTTCCTTTTCAGCGATGTCTCTCTGATCGACGCCGACGGCAAGCTGATCGATGACCCCGCGCACTGGTGGAACTTCAGTGTCAAGCGTCTGCGTGAGCGTGTGCGCGCCGAAGGGGTCCAGACGGGTCTGCTCTACGGAAATCTCACAGTCTCAACCTCCAACTTCCTGTTCCGCAGAGATGTGCTGGACACGGTGGGTCGTTTCCGCCGGTTCCGCTACAACCTCGACTGGGACTACGCGCTGCGTTGCCTGGATGCCGACCATGTAGGTGTCGCGTTCGTGGATGCGCCGCTGTTGAGGTATCGACTTCACGGCGACAACGCCATTCTGAGTGGGATGCCTGGCGCGGCGGCGGAAGCACAGCTGATCACCCGGCAGGTTTACCGCCGGCGGCTGCATGCGCCGGAAAGCCTGCTACTCAGCCATCATCGCCATGACCGCCTGTTGAGGCGATATCTTCAGCTCCAAGTACGGCAGGAGAAGGAATCCTGCGCTGCGATCGAGAAGGACCGCGACGCGCTCGCCGAACTCATCAATCAGCGTCAGACAATGATCGATGCCGAACGGCGGCACGCCGAGGCCGTGCAGAATGAGTTCCGAAACGAGCTTGTCCAACGCGACCAGGCGCTGGCAGACGCCAGTACGGCCCACATGGTGGCATTGTCCGCCGCCAACACGGCCCACATGGAGGTGCAGGCCGAGCTGCAGTTCCGGTTGCAGGAGCAGATGTCGCAGCGTGAAGTCGCAGAGCGGCTCCACACGGCGACGTATTTGTCTTCGGTCAGGGCACGCGCGGAGCGCGACTTCCAGCGCTGTCGGGAGGTCCGCATGCTTCAGCATCTTGAGGGCAGGGACCTTCCGGGCGCACCGGCATTGCCGTTGTCGCGCAGTTTGCTCCAGCGGGCCATGCGCGCCATCCGCAGCTCCCGGAGAATCAATGAATCGATCGCCTTCCTCCGCGGAGAGATGCCGCCGGGAGCGATCCGTACCGTGCCGCGCGGCGACATGCCCGTGGCTGCCATGGATCATGTGGTGGCGGCTCACCTGCACATCTATTATCTGGATCTGGCATCTGAGCTGATCTCTGACGTGCTGCGGGTTCCCGCCCTCACCCGCGTGATCATCACCGGGCCCTGGGAGCGCGAGGACTTTGCCGGCGCACTCGATGTGCTGGTCGGGCGCGGCATCGACGTCAAGGTTATCGTCGTGCCCAATCGCGGCAAGGATGTCGGTGGACTGTTGGCCGCCATCCGGGAAGGTGGTCTGCTCGATTCGGATCTCGTGATCAAGCTTCATTCCAAGAAGAGTCACAATCCTGCGTCTTATTTCCAGGCGATCTCCGCCCTCTTTGGGCAGGAGATCGCCGATGGCAACCAATGGCGCCGTGCGCTGATCACCCCGCTGGCGGGAGATGACAGGCGGGTCGAGAATGTGACCCGGATCTTCCAGAATGACCCTGCCGTTGGTATGGTTGGCGCGCGGCCGTTCATTACGCGGGCGCCAGACGCCAACGCAGCATTGAGTGCCGCCGTATACGAGCGGTTTAACGCGCCACAGGGCGAGGCCTTCGTCGCCGGAACCATGTTCTGGATTCGTTCGTCCCTCCTCAAGCCTCTGTTGGACGAGAATCTTGATATCAGTGAGTTCAGCCTCGACAGCCGGGAAGTCGAGGGTGGTCTGGAGCATGTCATGGAAAGGATGCTGGGGGCGCTGGTGATTGGTCGCGGATTCGATATTTACGGAGTGGAGGCATGAGTACGCTTTCCAATCGGACCGTTCCGGTATTCATCATTTCGTACAATCGTGTCGGTTACATCCGCAATGTGATCGAACGGCTGGAATCTCTCGATTTCCAGAACATCATCGTGATCGACAATGGGTCGACATACGAACCGCTGGTGGAGTATCTCAAGGGCAGTCCTCACCGGGTGGAGCGACTCGATCAGAACCATGGCCATCTTGCGCTGTGGCGGAGTGGCCGCTTCGACAGCATCATCCAGCGCGAGCGTTTCATTCTGAACGACAGTGACGTGATGCCGTCGATGGATTGCCCCCGCGATATTGCCGAACATCTCAACGAGGTGCTTGAGAGGTATCCCCGGCATAACAAGGCCGGCTTGTCGCTGAAGATTGACGACCTGCCGGACCACTATGCCTTCAAGCAGCAGGTTCTCTCCTGGGAAGCTCCCTTCTGGGAGCATCGCCTGGAGGATGGCAACTACGAAGCAGCCTTGGATACGACCTTTGCGCTGTATCGCCCCGGCGTGCATTGCGACGAGGAGCGCTGGTGGCGTTCGATTCGAACAGCTCCGCCTTATTCGGCCATCCACCTTCCTTGGTATCAGGACACGTCTGTGATGACCGAGGAAGATCGCTTCTACCAGCAGGCCGTTGCAGGAATCTCCAGCCAGTGGAGCATCACCGATCCAGTGCTGCTCAAGAAGCAGAACACTGAACTCCAGCACGAAATCGCAGCGCTCAAGCGTACAATCAGCGAGCTCCGCGGCATCACCCCGCCGCATGGCTCGCCGGTATGGCGGAATGCGGTCCGAACCACCCTCGGGGCCACCGGGCTGCTCCCGCTGGTGCGCCGTCTGCGCGACAACATCAAGAAGTGAATCCCATGATCGAATGCATCTTTACGTCCATCAACAACGGATACCTGCCCAAGGCGCGCATCCTGGCGGCTTCGGTACGTCGCCATCAGCCGGAGGCAAAAATGGCGCTCATGCTGAGCGACCATAAGGATCCGGCCCTGGACTATTCCGACTTCGACATCGTGCTGACCCCGGACGATGTGGTGGAAGGCGTCGGAGAGCTGCAGTCCTGGCTTTTCGATCACACGGTCGTGGAACTGTGCACGGCGGTAAAGCCCTTCGCATTCGCGCATCTGTTCAAGCAGTATGGTTTTGCAAACGTGGTTTACCAGGATCCGGACACCGTGCTCTATGCCCGGCTGGAGGAGCTCGAGCGCGAGATGGTGACTCATCCCATCGTGCTCACGCCGCATGTCTCGGTTCCCGCCAAGGATACCGATGACCTGCTTGACGGCGAGATGCTGGGCTGCCTGCGGCATGGCGTTTTCAATCTTGGATTCCTTGCACTGACCCGCGACGGCGAAGGCCCGGCCTTCCTGCAATGGTGGCTTGACCGTTGCCGCGACTATTGTTTCGACGACAATCAGCGTGGGCTGTTTACTGATCAGAAGTGGGTAGACCTCGCGCCCTGCTTCTTCCAGACCCTAGGCATTCTGCGGGTGCCCTCCTATAACGTTGCTACCTGGAACCTCTACTACCGCGAGGTGAGTACGCGCGAGGACGGCACCATCGTGGTCAATGGTTCGTTCCCGCTGCGCTTCTATCATTTCTCTGGTTTCGACATCGGTACCCACGAGCGAATGCTCGGCAAGCACGATGCAGGCAACACCACGCTCCAGTCGATGACGCAGTGGTACACCTCCGAGCTGGAGCGTCTGAAGAATCCGGCTGGTCTCCCGGACAAGTACGGTGTGTTTGCCAACGGCCGGAAGATTCCCGCTGACTGGCGTCGCTACTATCGCAGTCAGCCAGCACTGAAGCGGATGATTCCGCGTCCGTACGATCAGTATGACGCGGTGATAGCCCACTTCGATTCCGCGCCGGACGAGGTTGCGCTGGATCCATCGAGTTCAGCGCTTGAACGGTTCGTACGTCGTCGCCCCGCGCTGGCTTCACTGGTCCGTACGATCGTGCCCTCGTCGGTGATTCGTCGGTTGCGCGGCTGACCAGGGGTGCACGCCACACATGAAGGGCCTGCACGACTTGCGACGTGGTCACGCGATGTCGCCATCGTGTTCTTCTTCATCCTCGTTGGCGTCGGGGTCCTCGGGGCGAACCCGTTCGCGGGCCAGACCACGGGTCCTTTCGACCTGCTGATGTCGCGGCCGGCCTGGAATCCCGAGTTCCAGCAGGTCAAGGTCAGAAACGGTGAACGTACCGACGTAGTCGACGCGATGCTGCCGCGCTGGATGTACGCGCGGCACGAACTGCGCGAGGGACGCCTGCCTCTCTGGAATCCGCTACCGGGTGGCGGTGAAAGCGGCCTGCACAACCTGGCCAGTTCGCAGCTCAGCCCGGCGTTTGCCGCCTTTGTCCTAGCTCCGTCTCCAGCGTCGGGAGTCTACGCGGCTACCCTATTGAACCTGGTGATTTCAGGCATCGGCGTGTGGCTCTGGCTGCGCCGCCGCCTGGGCACGCTGCCTGCTGTCTTTGGCGGCGTTACCGTCATGCTCTGCGGGTTCAACGCGGCCTGGCTCTACTGGCCGCATATGAGCACCGCCGCGTGGACGGGTTGGCTCCTCTGGTCGGTGGAGGGGTGGTGGCGCAGGCCTGCCGCGGGATGGTTCCTTGCGCTTGCAGCCAGCACGGCGCTTCTGGTGCTGGGGGGCTTCCCGTTCGTTGCCGAGCTTGCACTTGGGGCTGCGATGCTCTACTCGCTGGCGCTCTGGTACAGCGAGCGGCCGACCCACGCCTTCGCCAGGTGGCTCGGGCAGCTGTTGTCCACCATGCTCGCATTCGGGCTGGTCTCCATTCCCCTCATGTCCTTCTCAAGCTGGCTGGGTCATGTCGATACCGCCGGACGTTCCGGAGGCAGTCCGCTCCATCTGATACCTGACGGGCTTCGCCTGCTTCCGTATTTCGCGCGGGAGATGCCAGCGGTGGAAGGGCAGATGTACGCGGGCGGAATTGCATTGGTGCTTGCCGCGCTGGCAGTGGTCATCCACCTCGTCCGCGCAAAGAGGGACCCCCTGGTTCTGTTCGGCATGACAGCGGCGCTGGTGGCGTCCACCCTTGTGTTCGAACTGGTGCCGGCGTCGTGGTTGAGCTGGGTCCCCGGGCTTGGGGGAAACGGTTGGTCGCGTGGCATTTTCCTGCTCGATCTGGCCATCGCGGCGCTCGCCGCCTGCGCGTTGGCTTGGATCCTGCCGCGCCTTTATTCACGCTGGGTCGCTGGTTTCTTTGCCGTTCCTCTGATCCTGTTGCAGGCCATCGACCTGGGCGCGAGCTTCCGTCAGTTCAATGGCCCTGTGCCCTCGGCCTGGATGTTTCCAACGACAGCGGCTATTGCCGAAGCCACGCGACAGCCGCACGCGTTCACTTACGTCATCGCCGATCATCAATACATCGTCAGCGGAACGTTGGGCGCTTACGGCCTGGCAGAATGGTACGGACACGGCTTCAAGAGCGCGGCGTTGAAGTCCCTTCTCGCCACGCCGGTGCATGAACCGTTCACCACGCCTACCGCGTCGGTCATCCCACCGACGGCGATCGATCTTCGCGACCCCCATCTCGCTGCTCTGGGCGTGAAATACCTTTTAGGGGACGAGCGGCTTCTGACAGACATCATCGAGCCGGACTACGCGCGCGTGGATGGGCCGATGAAGGCACTGCCTCCATTGACCAGCGCGCCTTGGGTCCAGCACATCACGCTGCCGTCCCGCTTCAGCCTCAGCCGGCTTGACATCCGTATGGCGACCTACGAGGCACAGGACGTCCCTGGCATCGTGCGCGCACTGATCTCCGACAGCCAGTCTGGGGCACTGGTCGCATCCTCCGCGCTGCCGGCATCGGTGCTGGTGGACGGTGAGATGGCGCGCTTTACCTTCCAGCCCGGAACCCCGCTGCCCGCAGGTGAATATGCGCTGCGTCTCGTGCATGAAGGTGCCGATCCAAGCCGGCCGCTGACAGTCTGGGTAATTCCTGGCCAAGCGAGCAACTGCCGGTTGGAGGGCGACTCCGTGGCCGGACCCGGTTGCCTGATCATGCAGATGGCGGCGGAACGTGCAGGCCTGGATGGCTGGCGGGTTGCGGTACGGGACCGGGGCTTCCTTCTCCTGGAGAATCAAAATGCCCCGCAGGGCCCGTATTTCCTGGAATCTTTGAAGGCAATGCCGACCCCGACAGCGTCGCAGGCGGTGAGCTCGCAGGGGGACTTCTACAACGGCTGGCTTCTGAAATACACCGGCACCGCAACTGGGTATCTGGTGATGCCCATGTCGTTCACGCGCTCTTGGGAGTTCAAGGTGAACGGCAAGCCGGTTACGCCGCAGCGCTATCTGGATGTGATGCCCGCGCTGCGCGTCGCCGGCCCGGCAGTCGTGGAGGCCCGTTACGCGCCGCGATCCATCAGGGTCGGCAGGTGGGTCACGCTGGCATCGGGCATCGCCTTGCTTCTGATCTCGATCGGTCTGTCATGGTGGAGCCGTCGGCGCGGGCGCGGTTGACGCGCCGTATGGTCGAACGGTGGGTGTCAGCTGCTCTGTTGCCGCATCGATTCGACCTGGCGCTCAAGCTGCCGCACATGCAGCAGGATGCGCTCGGAAAGCTTTCGGTTCGTGGAGATGAGGTCTGCGATCAGGCCGATAGTCAACATGATGGCTGCCAAGGTCAGACACAGGCCGCTGAACACGACCGATTGCACGTGGCCCTCACCCTGGCCCAGAACGTAGTACCAGAGGAATCTGACGCCCGCCGCGAGGCCCGCGATGAATGGAATTGTGCCCAGCAGCGAAAAGACGAGCAGCGGTCGATAGATCATCAGCACCCGCGCGATCGTGCCAAGCGAGCGACGCACGTAAGACCCGATGCTCTTCACCAGTCGTGACGGCCGCAGGTCCGCGTTGGTCCTGATCGGTACCGATTCGACCACCAGACCGCACTGTCCCGCCTGGATGATCGTCTCCAGGGTGTAGGTGTAACCTCCGAACACGTTGATGCGCATTGCTGCCTCACGGGAGATCGCGCGGAATCCGCTGGGAGCGTCATGAACCCGGGTGCGGCTTGCCACGCGCACGGCCCAGCTGCCAATGCGCTGGAGTTTCTTTTTCACCCATGAGAAGTGTTCCGTGTCGTCGATGGGGCGTGCACCTATCACCATGTCAGCGCGATGGTCGAGAATTGGTTGGGTCAGCAATGGAATGTCGTCTGCCCGGTACTGGTTGTCCGCATCCGTATTGACGATGACATCAGCCCCCATCTGCAGTGCCGCCTCAAGGCCGGTCATGAATGCGGTGGCCAGGCCGCGATTGACCGGATGCCGGGCCACGTGGTCGACGCCAAGCGTGTACGCAAGCTCCGCGGTGCCGTCGGTGGACCCGTCATCGATGACCAGAACCTTGACCGCTGCAAATCCAGGGACGTGGCGAGGAAGCGCATCGAGAGCGATCTTCAACGTCGTGGTCTCGTTCAAGCAGGGAATCTGGATGACCAGTGTGCGCGTCGCGTCGCTCTGGAATGAAGCGCCTTGGGAAGTCATGTAAGCGGGTCCTGTATGGTCGACATTGCCCGGTTGGCACTGTCGTTCGCGCCTGTGGTCAATCGGCGGCTTTGTGCACGACGGCGACCAGGTTGAGAGATGGCGTGGCACCTGCCTCGATGCAGATGCTTCCCTGTGGAATGGGTTCCAATGGGCGCATGCTGCCCGTGCCCGGGCCCGTGCCCCGTCCGCGGAGTCGATGGACCATGTTGAGCAGGGCAATCCTCAGGGGCCGGGGATAGAAGGGCAGGGTGAACGGCAGGCTCAGCCACTTCAGACGACGGCAGCGCTTCAGTTCGACGCCTACGATCCCCGGCGGCCCGGTCATCCCAAGCATGCGTATGTCGGTGAACACGCGGCTGAGCTGGCGTGTCAGCGAAGACGCACTGTACTCCCGCAGGTGCCAGCGGTTCCAGGGCTGCTGGAGCGGAAGCAATCGCGTCGATCTGTCCGGTGTCACCAGGAGCAGCACCCCGCCCGGCACAAGAACGCGTGCGACCTCGCGAAGGTAGCGCTGTTCATCTTCCACGTGTTCAAACACCTGGAAGGAGAGGACGACATCGAATTGCCGGTCCTCGAAGGGAAGGCGAGCATCGGGATCGATCTGCACGAACCTGAGATTCTCTCCTGCGTAGCGTTCATTCGCGTAGGACACGGCATCGAGTGCAACATCCACACCGGTCACATCGGCTGCGCTGCGCGCGATCATCGCGCTGCCGTAGCCACTTCCACAGCCATAGTCGAGCACCCGCTTTCCTGGGGTGAACTGTTCGGCAAACAGGTAGGTTTCAACGTGGAGATGATAGATCAGGCGATCCTCTGGGTTTCCCTGGTATTCATCCACGATCATGCGTTCGCCGGTGGGCTCGAGTTCCATGGTGGTGTGGTGTCAGTGAGGAGGAAGAGGGACGGGAAACACGCGTGCAGCAAATGCGGAAACCGCAAAGCACATGATGTCACCCAATGTGGTGGCCACCCGAAGCCCGATGATGAAAGGGAGCAGTTCGGCACCATGGCCCGCAGCCTGAAGGATAGCGAGCATCGCGGCTTCACGCACGCCCAGGCCTGCCGGAGCGCCGGGAAGCAGGAAGCCGAGTATCCAAGACAGCGCGAAGGCGCCGGTCAGCAACCATGCCGAAGGAGGATCGGGGATCAGAAGTCCCGAAAGCGCTGCGACCCCTGCGGACATCGCGATATAGTTGGTGATGTAACACGCGAAGGCAAGCGAGAGCGCGCGTGTTCCAGGCACCGGAACACTGTCGCTATGCAGCTTGCGCCGTGCCAGCCGTCGAATGAGGCGTGCGCAGAGTAGCAGCGCGGTGAGCGCGCAGATGGCCAGAAGCGACAATACGGGGAGCGTCGCCGACGTGGAGATGCGGCTGTCCAACGGCAGCGCGACGCTGCCCAGGCCGCCCAGGCCACAGGCAAACGCGCCGAATACCACGGCGGCCAGTATGGCGAGGATGCCTTCCGCAAGGACCGTAGTAGTGAAGGGGAATGCAGGAATGCCAGATCTGAGTGACATGCCCAATCGGCCCAGGTGCTGCGCAATATTCCCGGGAAGATACTTCGCCAGCTGCGTTATGCCCATGATGCGCGCCAGAATCGTCCAGCGTTGATTTACTCCGCAGGACCGCAGCAGATACATCCATGCAAACGCACTGATCGGGATGATCAGCGCGGAGGCGATGGCCATCACCGCGACCCCCAGCAACCCAGCCGGGTGCGCCAGTTGCCGCATATCCACGCTGTCGGCCATGTGCAGAACGTAGGCGGAGAAGCCAAGCACGGCTGCTGCGCCAATGATGATGTTCAAGAGGCGAAGGATGCGGTTCTTCATGCCGTTCGATCCCGCAACAGGGACTCGAGCAGGGCGCGGAACTGCAGGCCGACAACCTCGGCGCCCACCACGGGGGCACAGGGGAAGGCTGCGTTAGCCTCCTTGGGTTGCAGCAGCGAACGCACTGCATCGGCAAGGGCGAGCGGATCGCCAGGGGGTATGAGCAGTGCGCCGGCGCTGGAGCGAGGTACAAACTCGCGGATTGCATCCGAATCGCGGGTGATGAAGGGACGTCCAGCTGCCGCGATCTGGAATACCTTGTTTGGGATGACGCTTGCCGCCTTTTGAGAGGTACCGAATATCCCGAGACAGACATCCGCCTGCGACATGTGGTCGATCAATCTGTCGTAAGCCACCCAGTCGATACGTCTGAGGCGCGGCAGCGGTTGGTCACGCAGCAGGGCATCGATCCGCGGGCTCTCCTGACCCTCGCCGATCAGTATCCACTGCACCGGTTGGTCCTGCAGAAGGCGCGCCGCCTCGACAATCGTGTCAATGCCATGAAGCGGAATGAACTGGCCGTAGAACAGGACGGTAAGTGCTTGGTCCGGGTCCCGGTGTCTGGGGGGAAGACGAGGAAACAGTGGAGCTTCCGCACCTACCCACACGTGTTTCAGGTGGCCATCTGGCAGTTCGAACAAAGATTCGACGTACCGCGCATGAGCGGCAGTATCCATGAAGGCGCAATCGGCGCAGCGAAGGCTGAACTTTTCGAAGCGACGGAGAAGGCGGGCTTTCAGGGACGAGGTTCGAAGCAGGCGTCTGTCCAGCACGACGGTGTCGTACAGGGAAATGAACACATCGAACATCAGCGGGATGCGCCACCAAGTGGCGGCGACGCGGGCCACCAGAACGTCCAGCAGTCCGGGGTAGGCCACCAGCAGCACGTCGGGGCGAGGTGCCTGCAGAAGACGACGGAGTAAAGAGGGGTACGCGCAGATGAGCCGCCATGCGCGGCGGAACTTCGCCGCCCCCCCACGGATCCGGGATTTGTCTGCAACGTCTTCCCAGACACTCTGGTGCAACTCGAGAACCTCAAGGCCGGCGAGGTCCATTCCCTGACGGAGCAGCCGCATGCGCGGCTTGCTGGTGTCGTAGGTGCCCCACAGCACCACCCGGGGCGCGAGTGATGCCGAATGCGTAGGGGGAACGGGGTCGGTCATGGCCCGCACATTCTAAGCGGGCCGGCGGGCAGGTGCATCCAGGGTTCAGGGCAGTGGGCAGCCGGCTGCCGTGGACGCCATGCCATCGGTGCTGCGCAGCATGACGCAGCTGCTCCTTCTGCCGTCGTGGTCGACCGATTCCCAGAGGCCTACGTCGGACTCCCCTGCCAGGCTCAGCTCCGCCTCCACGTACACCTTTCCGTCCAGCGGAACTTCGAGATAAGTGTTGTCGCGTGCATCGGCCAACGGCACCGGGAAGCGATGCTCTTCGCCGTCCGGTCCCCACAGTCGCAGGACCGCGGCCGACCTGGGGTCATTCCGCTGTCCGAGATCCAGCAACAGCCCTACAGCGTCGACCGGTCGCCTCTGCCCTTCCGCAGGCTGAGGCAGGTGGAGGCGCAACGGCGCTTCCTGTCGAAGCCGCGTCGTGGATTGCAGCGCGTAGGTGGGCTCGGCCGGTGTCGGTGCCGGCTGCATGTAGTAGCGGTCTGCGAGCAGTTTGGCGGTACCGTAGGCGGAAATACACATGAAGCCCGCCAGCAACAGGTGCGACAGTAGATGCAGCGCACGGGGACGAGGCTCCGGTTGGCTCAGAATGGCATAGGCCAGACAGATGGCCGGGATGAGGAAGTAACGTCCCTGCACGCCTTCAATAAGAGCTGAGCCGGGCTCGGTCCATTGCACCAGCAACGCCAGGAAGGTGAGGAAGATTGCCGAGAAACACACCACAGCCAACAGAACACGCGCCAACGCGAGCGAGCGCCACTCCGCTGTCGCGACGGAGGAAGCGACCGTGGCCAGGAATGCGGTCCCTGCCCAGGTATAGAACGGAGCGGGGAAGCCGATGTCCAACCATCCCAGTACGCCGATGAACGACTCCCAGTATTCCGCCATGCGCACCGGGTGTGTCCAGGTGACGAACAACATGTGCCCTAGCTCGGCAGGATGGGTGAGGTAGTGAATGAGCCGCGCGGCGTGGTCCGCGTCGCGGGGGCCCGGCGCATAGCGGGTGGTCTTGATGCTGATCGCGGTCCAGGCCAGAACGAACACTGACAGACCGGCTGCGATCCAGAACTGGCGCCTGTTCCGCGTGAACCAGGCTGCTGCGAAGGGCAATGCGAGCAGCGGCAACATGTTGGCGCGGCTTGCGCAGACCAGGAACGTACAGATGGCAAGGGTGAGGAACACCCGAGGACTGGAGGCGGTTTTGTCGGTGGACAGGCGCATGAACGCGGAAACGGCAAGGAACGTAAGTCCGGTGGCGACCGGATCAAGCACCGCTCCACCAAACTGGAAAAGCGTCATGGGAAGCACGAGCAGGGCAAGCGCACCAGCCGGTGGGGCGTAGAGTCGGAACGCGAGCACGAGGAGCGCGGCTGCGGCCGCCAGCGACAACAGACGTGCGAGGCGATAGGAATCGGCCACGCTCATCCCGAGCAGGCGACCGGTGGCCAATCCTGAAGCCTGCGGCAGGTACACGGCGGGAAAGTAGTACGCCGTTCCGGAGGGAGACTGGTAGAGCGTCTGGCCCGACCACGCAACCGTTTCGGAGTGCGCGAGTTCCTCGGCGGTCAGCTTGTGCGCCCGCTTTCCCACCAGCGGGGTGAAATGATGCATAAAGGCAAGCAGGCCGGTATCCACCTCACCACCGGAAGGATTGCCATCTTCAGCGTGAAGCAGCACCTGGCCCGTGCTCAGCAGATATGCCCGCTTGACATGGTCCAGCTCGTCGGGTGTCTGAAACGGAGGCGTGAGCGCGGAGAGCACCAGCGATAGCAGGATCCCCGCCATCAGGAAAAATGGCCACAGCAGCGGACGTTGCGGGTCCAGCGCCATAGTGCGGGAAATCATGCGCCCGGACCTTTCAGGGCGGAGCGCCGCAGTCGAGGATGGATGGGAAGACGTGGCGTGCTGGCGATATCCTGACCGAAGAAAGCCAGGAGGAGCTGTACTCCTACCAGTACTGGCATCGCGGCCAGCATGACCGTTCCGCTGCTCGCCACCTGCCCGGTGTCGATGCTGAACAGCCAGTGGCGGATCCCATACGCAAGACCAAACAGGGTCAGGGCGATGCCGACGGGAAGCTCGAACGATGCAAGCGTCAGATTGCGCAGATAGTAGTTGTAGAAGACGCGCTTGGCGAAGTTGCCGAGATTCTTGCCCAGGAACTCAGTCATCACCTTCGAGATCTTCAGGTTGCTCACCTCGTCGCCGTACCGCGCATGCATGGGGACATCCACCACGACCGCGCGCAGCGTATTGAGCCGGAACAGCATGTCAGTCTCGAAGAAGTAACGCCGGCTGATCTTCTCCAGCGGCAGATGGCGGGCAACGTCGCGATGGATGGCCGTGTAGCCATTGGTGGGATCGAAAAGATCCCAGTATCCGGAGGACAGCTTGGTAAGGAACGACAATCCGCCATTTCCGAACAGCCGCAGGCCCGGCATCTGCCGGATATGTTCAAGGTCGAAGAATCGATTGCCCTTGGTGTAGTCGGCTTCGCCGGACGCGATCGGCGCGACGAAAGCCGGGATGAGCGCAGGATCCATCTGGCCATCGCCATCGACCTTGACGATGATGTCCATGCCGTCCTCGATGGCGGCACGGTACCCCGTCATCACGGCCCCACCCACACCTTGATTCTCAGCATGGCGCAGCACCTTGACGCGTCGATCCTGATTGTGGGCTTCGATGAAGTCGCCGCTTCCAACCGGGCAATGATCGTCCACAGCATAGATCTGGACAATGTCGCCGCCTATGCCGGCGATGACGTCAAGAATGTGATCCTTGACCTTGTAGCAAGGAATCACAACTGCAATCTTTACGGTCATTGGGAAGTCCAAGTGGAGGCGGGGCAGCTTGCCGCATGCTCACCCTGCAGGCAGGATGGCCCATATCGGGTCCATAGCGACATGCTGTGAACCCGACATGATTCCCCACTCGCGCGTCGGCTTCAACCTATTTGCGCTTCCAACTCCGGCAGCAGGGTGAACAGATCCCCCACCAGGCCGATATCGGCAATCTCGAAGATCGGCGAATCCGGGTCCTTGTTGATCGCCACGATGGTGCCGGCGTCCTTGATCCCGGTGAGATGCTGGATGGCGCCGCTGATGCCCACCGCCACGTACAGTTCCGGGGCGATGATCTTGCCGGTCTGGCCGACCTGAAGATCGCTGGGCACGTAGCCGGCGTCCACCGCCGCGCGCGACGCGCCCACGGCCGCGCCCAGCTTGTCGGCCAGCTGGAAGATGACCTTGAAGTTCTCTTCCGAGCCGACGCCGCGGCCGCCGGAGACCACGCGCTTTGCGCTCTGCAGATCGGGGCGATCAGTAGCGCCGGCGGCCAAGCCGACGAAACGGGTATGGGTCGGCAGGGCCGCATCCACGCTGGCCGTTTCAACCGGGGCGCTGCCGCCCTTGGCCGCTTCCGGCCAGGACGCCGCGCGCACGGTGGCAACCACGATCTGGTCGGCCGGCACGTCCACGGTGATGATGGCGTTGCCCGCATAGATTGGACGCTTGAAGCTATGGCTGCCTTCCACGGTCATCAGGTCCGAGACCTGGTTGACCCCGAGCAGGGCGGCCACGCACGGCATCAGGTCCTTGCCGAAGGTGGTCGAGGGCCCGAACACATGGGTGTAGCCCTTGGCCAGCTGCGCGATCTGCGGGGCCAGCACCTGGGCCAGCGCCTGGGTGTTGGCGGCATTGGCCACGGTCAGCACGTTAGCCACACCGGCCAGTTCGGCGGCCTGGGCAGCCACGGCCGCCGGGTCGCCGGCCAGCACCAGCACGTCGATGCTGGCGCCGCTGATGGCGGTCGCCGCGCTCACGGTCTTGGCGGTGGCGGCGTTGAGTTTGCCGTCATGGTGTTCGGCAACAACGAGGATCTTGGTCATTACAGCAACCCCTTCTGCTTGAGTGCGGCAACCAGTTCGGCCGCGTCCTTGACCATCACACCCTTGCTGCGCTTGGACGGCGCGGCGTATTGGGTGGTCTTGAAGGTATCGGCGGCTTCAACGCCCAGGTCGGCCAGCTGCAGGGTTTCCAGCGGCTTGGCCTTGGCCTTCATGATGTCGGGCAGCTTGATGAAGCGCGGCTCGTTCAGGCGCAGGTCCGTGGTGACCACGGCCGGCAGGTCCACTTCAAGGGTTTCCAGGCCGGCGTCCACTTCACGGGTCACCGTGGCCTTGCCGTCGGCAATCTCGAGTTTGCTGGCGAAGGTCGCCTGCGGGCGGCCCCAGAGCGTGGCCAGCATCTGGCCGGTCTGGTTGGCGTCGTCGTCGATGGCCTGCTTGCCCAGGATCACCAGGTCCGGCTGTTCCTTCTCGACCAGCTTGAGCAGGGTGCGCGCGGCGGTCAGCGGCTGGATGGCCTGGTCGGTGACCACGTGGATGGCGCGGTTGGCGCCCATGGCCAGGCCGTTGCGCAGGTGAGCCTGGGCGTCGGCGGGAGCGATGGTGGCGACCACGACCTCGGTGGCGATGCCCTTGTCGCGCAGGCGCAGGGCTTCTTCCAGGGCGATTTCATCGAAGGGGTTGGGGGACAGCTTGACGCCGTCGGTGACCACGCCGGAACCGTCCGGCTTGACCTGAATGCGGACGTTGTAGTCCACCACGCGCTTGTACGCGACGAGGATTTTCATGTGCTGCAAGATCCTGGTAGCGCCGGCCATTGGCCGGCAGACAACTGACGGAGAGCATCCGGTGCCGGAAACGGCAGCCGGTTCGGGGGTGGGATCTGGATTCTAACTGGCCCGGCTCAACCATGCGAATGCGTATGGTGGCCGCATCACAGTCAGGCGAATCCGCGGTGCCCGTTGCGGCCCCGGGTTGTATATCCTCAGCGCTCTCCGCATTGGACACCGCAGTACATCTTTCCCCTTCATACGGGGTGATTTGTTGCGATGCACCATGCCAAGTCTCTCGCTTACTTCCAGGAAGTCTTGATGTCCCGTTCCGCAGCAGTACTTACGCCGACGGTGGTCGGTATGATTCTTCTGACGCTCGCCATGCTGGCGTGTGGCCAAGTCCTGTTCAAACAGGCGTCTGCCCACCTGTCGTTTGCCCGGCCGACGAGCTTTCTTTCGGGTACGCTGATTCTGGCGTTGTTTGTCTACGGGGCGGCAACGCTGTTGTGGTTGGCGGTCCTGGCGCGCGTGCCGCTGTCGGCAGCTTTTCCCTTTTATGGACTGAGCTTCCTGCTGGTGCCGGCATTTGCGTGGTGGTTGCTGAAGGAACCGATCCGGCCACAGGTATGGCTGGGTGCGGTGGTCATCATGATCGGCGTGGTTATCTCGTCCTGGCGTTCAGACGCCTAGTCCGTGCGGCGGATACACGGCCGCGCGGAGGGACTGGGCCACGCCTTCGTTTCCACTCACTGGTGTGCAGGGAGGTGAAATGGTTCAGGTCGGAGAACAGTGCCCCGGATGCGATGGCGTGCTCAGCGCAGGTCTGCGGGACTGGCACAGGGTCTGTAGCAACTGCACCTATGAAGGAAGTGTGCTGCATGTCGATATTGACGTGCAGGGCGATGGCGAGGTCATCGATGAAGCCCGACGCCAGGACGGGCTGGAAGATCTGCGCCAGCGCAATTTCCAAACCCTGATCGACGAACTCGTTACGCGGGTGTCAGCAATCGGGGGCCAGCCACCTCGTCTACTCGATGTAGGGTGCGCCCACGGTTGGTTCCTGGAGGCGGCCCTCCCGCATTTTACCTGCGTCGGGATCGAGCCCGACGCGCGCATCGCGGCGATCGCGGCGAGCAAGGCCTTTGATGTCCGCAGAGGGTTCTTTCCCGATGTCCTGGCACCAGATGATCGTTTCGATGTCATCATTTTCAATGATGTGCTCGAGCATATTCCGGACATCGGGGCGGCGCTGCTCGCGTGTGCCCGGCACCTCCAACCCGGGGGCTGGGTGATCGTCAATGCGCCGTCCAGGACCGGGGTGCTGTATCGCATCTCAAAGATCATGACGGGACTCGGTATGCCAGGGCCATTTGACCGGCTGTGGCAAAAGGGCTTTCCGTCACCGCATGTGCATTATCTGGACGACGCCAGCATGCGCGCCATAGGTACGCGTGCCGGGCTTCGTCTTTCGGACAGTCGCACCTTGCCGTCCATGTCCAGCCGCGGCCTGTATGCACGGATCAGAACCGACCGGAGCGTCCCGATCTACAAAGCGGCGGCCATGGCCGTCGTGTTGACCGCCTCCATCCCCGCCCTTGCGCTGCTTCCCGCCGATATCAAGGTCTGGATGCTTCAGTCGGCCCGGGAGTAGGGCAGGTGCAGCCGGTATTGCAGCGCTGTCCAAGGGGGCAAGGGGTATCCGTTCATTCTTCCGCCGCCTCCCCCAGCCTGTCGTTGTATGCTTTCGGGCTGGAATCCGGCGACCAGAATGGTTTACGGAACCCTTCACATGAACGGGAGAACGGGTAGTGCCCACTTGGCTTGTCACCGGCGGAGCCGGATTCATTGGCGGTAATTTTGTTCTCGAGGCCGTCGCCAAAGGCGTGCGGGTCATCAATCTCGATGTCCTGACCTACGCCGGCAATCTCAAGACACTCACTTCTCTGGAAGGTAACCCCAAGCACGTGTTCGTCCAGGGGGACATCGGCGACCAGTCGCTGGTCACCCGCCTGCTGGCCGAGCACCAGCCCGACGCTGTGCTGAACTTTGCCGCCGAAAGCCACGTGGACCGCTCCATCGACGGCCCCGGGGCGTTCATCCAGACCAACGTGGTAGGCACCCTGGGCCTGCTGGAGGCCGTTCGCGACTACTGGAAGGCGCTGCCGGCCGACAAGGGCCAGGCGTTCCGCTTCCTGCACGTTTCCACCGACGAGGTGTACGGCACCCTCGGCGAGACCGGCAAGTTCAGCGAAACCACGCCGTACGCGCCGAATTCGCCGTACTCGGCCTCCAAGGCCGCTTCGGACCACCTGGTGCGTGCGTTCCACCACACCTACGGGCTGCCGGTGCTGACCACCAACTGCTCCAACAATTATGGTCCGTACCACTTCCCGGAGAAACTCATTCCGCTGGTGATCGCCAAGGCGCTGGCCGGCGAACCGCTGCCGGTCTACGGCGACGGCAAGCAGGTGCGCGACTGGCTGTTCGTGAGCGACCATTGCGAGGCGATCCGTACCGTCCTGGCCAAGGGCCAGGTGGGCGAGACCTACAACGTGGGCGGCAATTCCGAGAAGCAGAACATCGAAGTCGTCCAGGCCATCTGCGCCCTGCTGGACGAGCGTCGCCCGCGCGAAGACGGGCAGCCGCGCAGCAGCCAGATCACCTACGTGGCCGACCGCCCGGGGCACGACCGCCGCTATGCCATCGACGCCAGCAAGCTCAAGGACCAGCTGGGCTGGGAGCCGAAGTACACCTTCGAGCAGGGCATCGGTTTCACCGTGGACTGGTATCTGGACAACCAGGAATGGGTCAACGGCGTGCTGGACGGCAGCTACCGTCTCCAGCGTATCGGCACCAGTGCCTGAGGAACTGACATGACGCAACGCAAGGGCATCATCCTCGCCGGCGGTTCCGGCACGCGGCTGTATCCGATCACCAAGGGCGTCAGCAAGCAGCTGCTGCCGGTGTACGACAAGCCGATGATCTACTACCCGCTCAGCGTGCTGATGCTGGCCGGGATCCGGGACGTTCTGATCATCAATACGCCCCACGAGCAGGCGCTGTTCCAGCAGCTGCTGGGCGACGGTTCGCAGTGGGGCATGAACATCGAATATGCAGTGCAGCCCAGCCCCGACGGCCTGGCGCAGGCGTACCTGATCGGCAAGGATTTCGTCGATGGCAAGCCAAGCTGCCTGGTGCTGGGAGACAACATCTTCCACGGTCATGGCTTGACCGAAGTGTTGCGCAGCGCCGACCAGCGCGACACCGGTGCCACCGTCTTCGGTTACTGGGTCAACGACCCCGAGCGCTACGGCGTTGCCGAATTCGACAAGGCCGGCAAGGTCATCGATCTGGTTGAAAAGCCGGCCAATCCGCGTTCGAACTATGCGGTCACCGGCTTGTACTTCTATGACGGTAATGCCAGCCACCATGCCGCAGAGCTGAAGCCTTCACCGCGCGGTGAGCTCGAAATCACCGACCTGAACCAGCGTTACCTGCGCGAAGGAAACCTGCACCTGGAGGCGCTCGGTCGCGGCTACGCGTGGCTGGATACCGGCACGCACCAATCGCTGCTGGAGGCTTCCAACTTCATCGAGACCATCCAGACGCGCCAGGGCCTGCAGGTCTGCTGCCCGGAAGAAATCGCGTTCGGCCAGGGCTGGATCAATGCCGAGCAGCTGGAAGCGCTCGCCGCGCCGCTGATCAAGAATGGCTACGGCCAATATCTGCACGCACTGGCTGTGCGGGGAGTAGTGCCATGAAAGTCATTGAAACCAAACTGCCGGGATGCGTTGTGATCGAGCCGGCCGTGTTCGGCGACGAGCGTGGGTTCTTCTTCGAAACCTGGAATGCGGAACGGTTCGGCCAGCATGGCCTGCCGACGAAGTTCGTGCAGAGCAACGTGTCCACCTCCGCCAAGGGCGTGCTGCGTGGGCTGCATTACCAGTGGCCGCGTCCGCAGGGCAAGCTGGTCAGCGTGCTTGAAGGCGAGGTGTACGACGTGGCGGTGGATATCCGCCGCGGCTCGCCCACGTTCGGGCAGTGGGAAGCGGTGGTCCTGAGCGCCGACAACAAGAAGCAGTTCTGGATTCCCGAAGGCTTCGCGCACGGGTTTGCCGTGCTCTCCGAGCGCGCGGTCTTCAGCTACCTGTGCACCGAGGTGTACCTGAAGGACTTCGATGCCGGCGTGCGCTGGAACGATGCCGATGTCGCCGTCGACTGGCCGATCAGCGGTCCCACGCTGTCGGCCAAGGACGAGGCAGCGCCGTTCCTCAAAGACATCGCCGAAGACCGCGTGCCGGTCTACACCCCTTGAGGAAGACCGCTGGAATGAGGATTCTGCTTTTTGCCGGCAACGGACAGCTGGGCCAGGAACTGCTGCGCACGCTCGCACCGCTGGGTGAGGTCATTGCGACCACCCGGGCGGGGACACTGGTGGATGGGACGCCCTGCGAAAAGGCCGACTTCAACGCGCCGGAATCGCTGCCGGCGCTGCTCGACCGCATCCGCCCGGACTGGGTGGTGAATGCCGCGGCCTACACCGCCGTGGACCGTGCCGAGGACGACCGGGATGCTGCGTGGCGCGCCAATGCGGAGGCTCCCGGCGTGATCGCGCGGTGGTGCGCCGTGGCCGGTGTGCCGCTGGTGCATTACTCAACAGACTACGTGTTCGATGGGCAGGGCACCCGTCCCTACCGCGAAGACGACGCCACCGCGCCGCTGGGCGCTTACGGCGCCAGCAAGCTCGATGGCGAGGACGCCATCCGCGCTGCCGGGGGCCGGCACCTGATCTTCCGTACCGCCTGGGTCTACGCGTCGCACAGCGCCAATTTCCTGCGCACGATGCTGCGTGTCGGCGCGGACCGCGACGTTCTACGGGTAGTAGCCGACCAGGTGGGAACGCCCACGCCGGCGGCGCTGATAGCTGATGTCACCGCGCGGGCGATGCAGCATTCGGGTGGCCTTTCCGGTACCTGGCACCTGACGGCGACCGGCGAAACCAGCTGGCACGGATTCGCCGAGGCAATCTTTGCCGAGGCGGCGGAAAAGGGCCTGTTGCCGCGCATTCCGAAGGTTGAAGCCATTACTACGGCGGAATACCCGACGCCGGCGAAGCGCCCGGCTTACTCGCGCCTGGACGTCGGCAGGCTGGAGTCGGATTTCGGCATCCAGCTGCCAAGCTGGCAGCAAGGATTGGGGTGCGTAATGTCCGAGATACAGTCGAACTGAAAGGCGTTCAAGACGGTGGCAGATACCTGGCCGCCGTGTTGTTATGATCCGTGCTTTAGTATCGGACGGAAGCAGTCATGTGCGGCATTGTGGGAGCGATCGCGGATCGCGATGTAGTACCTGTACTGATCGAAGGCCTCAAGCGCCTGGAGTACAGGGGATATGACTCCTCCGGCATTGCGGTGCTGGACCAGACCCAGGCGCAGCCCGATGTGCGCCGGGTGCGCCGTACCGGTCGCGTGGCGGAAATGGAGAAAGCCGCCGTCGCCGAAGGCTTCGACGC